>ERZ780095.7-NODE-7-length-116311-cov-23.5692_pt1 | contig 116311 bp, 190 predicted proteins | sample MGYA00511574_ERZ780095 | MGnify/ENA primary metagenome ERZ780095 (study PRJEB29588, sample SAMEA2153837) | human gut metagenome | biome: human gut; feature: human-associated habitat; material: faeces | place: Denmark | collected 2008/2010 ...
GCTCTATTGATACAAATTTTGTTTCAACAAAAAGAACATTCCTACCTGAATTTTTAAAATAGGAATACAGATAGCTTAGAGAATAGTATAATGTGCTTCATAGAAAAGAAGATGAAGAACGTAGAGCTTTAATTAGGCAACTAAAAGATTGGAAAGAAAAAGATGAAGTACAAGAGGAATAATTTTTATTATCCTCTTGACAACTTCATTTGATTATGTTATTATATGGATGATTCAAAGGAGTAACTATGAATCGAGAAGAACGTAGAGCGGCTGTAAAGAAGCTCACTAAAAAAGGTTTAACAAAAGAAAGTGCTATTACTTTTGTTAAAAGAATGGATAGCATTACCACCAATCCTATTACTACATGGGAAGGTGAAAAAGTAACTTTAGATTATAATCGAATTATTTCATATCCAGATTGGAAGCAAATGAGAGAAGATTATAGAAATTGGGTTACTGAACATAAAAATGATATTTTTACAGTTGAATTTGACCCTTTGAAAAAAGAAAGGCAGACTGCTGATTATAATAGCCTTGTTCAATTTGTAGAAGATGAAACTAAACCAAAATGGTTATTTTGGGCAGGAGATTTAATTCCTGTTGAGGGACAAACAAGACCTGATACTGAGGAAGAAAAACGAATCAAAGAATTCAACGAGAAGATTGATAGTATTCTATCTAAGATGGAATAAGGAGGATAAAAATGGAACACACGAATTTTATGATGATGATTGGAGTTGTTGCAAGTGGCAAATCTACTCTTGCTCAAAATCTTAAAAATATGTTGACTAAAATGGGTCAGCCTACAATGATTGTTTCATCGGATGAAATTCGTGAAACTGTTTTTGGAGATGTAAATGACCAGACTCATAATGATGAGGTCTTTAAAGAAGTTCGTCGCCGTATTAATAATTGCGTTGACAAGATGAATATCATTGTTGATGCAACTAATATTAATGTTAAATCTCGTAAGAGCTTGTTGGATATTGTTCGTAACAAGGAGAATGTTACTAAAGTAGCTTATGTTATGACTACTCCCATTGCTGTTTGTAAAAGACAGAATAAAGCGAGAACTCGTACAGTTCCCGAAGAAGTTATTGACAGACAGATTGGCAAGTTTGAAATTCCTTTTTATGAAGAAGGTTTTGATACAATCAATTTAATTGGTTGGAATTTTAATCAGTTTGAAGTAATTGTACCTCAGTCTAATTGGACTACTGATGATGATTATATTATGAGTTTGATGAAGGGGTTTGACCAGAAAACTTGTCATCATAAGTACACTTTAGATGAACATTGTAGAATTTGCGCAGAAGAAGTTGCTAAAAGAACTGATGACAAGATTCTTTATAGAGCCGCACAGATTCATGATTTAGGTAAGTTAACTACTGGTCAGCCCAAGGAAGATGGTTCTGGAGATTATAGATATTATAGTCATCATAATGTAGGAACATATGACCTTTTAGCAAATCTTGATTGTATTGGATTTACTAACATGGATGATATTTTAAAATGTCTGTTTTATGTTAATTTCCATATGCTTCCTTTCTTCCTTGAAACTGAGAAATCTAAAGCTAAATGGGAAAAGATTATGGGAAAAGAAAATCTTGATAAGCTTTTCCTGTTTAATGAATGTGATAAGATTGCAAGTGGAACTTACGAAGAGTAAGTTGGAATAAATAGTAAAGGAGAGTTAAAATGAATTTTCATTTCAAAAAAGAGTATACTTGGCATCCTCTTTATGAATATGTTATGACTGTTAAAAGAAAGTATATCCAGTCTTATACTCTCCTTAACAATGAACCTTGTCCTGAGAATTATAATTTCAATGATTGGCTTGACAGAGTTCTTGAGGTATGGGGGAATATTACTCCCAAACTTAATGAAAAGTTGAATAAGATTTTTGACCCTCTTCAGATTACTTGTTATGACCATTATGTGCTTTTTAAGTACAAGGGCTTTATTGAATTATCTGACGATTATGATTTAAATACCTTTTTTGAATTATATGATGGTCTTTATAGAGAATGTCGTTCTTGTGTCTTTGATTTAAAGAACGATGAAATTGCTCTTGCATCTTTAGCAAAGTTTAAGAACTATGGCGAGGATGATGGTGATTGGTCTCCTAAAAACATTAGGTCTAAATATAATTTTGCTCATGCGGTCTTTATTACTAACAAGCTTGATGGTTCTTACCAGCAGTATAGATATATTGCAGATGAAGACCGAATCTTAGGTTCTGGTTCTCAGGCATTAGACCCTGTTGAATCTTGGAGACTTGCCGAGGGTTATAAGCTTTTATCTGATGGGCAGAAAGAATTAATTAAGGATTATCCTGATTATACTTTTATTTTTGAGTATATTTCTCCAAAGAATCCTATTGTTGTTAAGTATGATGAATCTCAAGAAGGATTATATTTACTTGCGGCAAGAGATGTTAAGGATGGTAAGGAAATTTCTTTTGATATCCTTAGTGATATGGCTGAGGAATATGATTCTAAAATGACTCAATGGTATTATAATGCTACTTTGTTTAGTGTTTTAGCTGATACTGACAATTATCTTTCTTCTGAAAAAGAAGGTTGGGTAGTTGATATGGTTGATGGATATAAAAATCATTTTAGATGCAAGGTTAAAGTTGATGATTATCTTCTAATGCATAAGGCTTTGTCTAAGAATATTTCTCCAAATGCTGTTATTAATGCTATTCACGAAGATAGATTTGATGACTTTTTGGCAAAATGTCCTGAAGCATATAGAGATTTAATTATGGAATATTACAATACTGTTCATGAATATCTTAATCTCTATAAAGAGCTTATTGATAAAATTTTAGTTAAAGGAAATGCTGAGTGTGTAGATTTTTGGAATGATAAAAAAGAAGCAATGCTTTGGATGGATAAACTTCCCAAGGTATTGAGGGGCAGAACAAAGACCAAATATCTTGGACAAGAAAACGATTTCTTGTTGAAGAAACAGTTTTGCTATAAATATTCTGAAATTACAAAAACCCTGCACAATTTAAAGCGTTTTAAAAATTCTATGGTGGAAGGGTAACTTTCCACCATTTTTATATATTATATAATAAAACAGGAACAAATTAAAATTAAACAAAAAAGGATTGACAAATATGGATGTAAAGATTAAGTTGCTGTCTAAGACAGCTAAGATGCCTATTAAGGCGCATGAGACTGATGCTTGCTTTGACCTTTTTGCTGATTGTCCTGATGATATTTATTATAGTTGGGATATTCAAAAAGATGTTGCAGGAATTAAGATTCGTCCTCATGAAACAGTAAAAGTAAAGACTGGTATTGCGACTGCAATTCCTGTTGGATATTGGGGTGCTGTCTTTGCTCGTAGTGGTTTGGCTACTAAGCAAGGTTTGCGTCCTGCTAATTGTGTAGGCGTAATTGATGCAGACTATCGTGGTGAATGGATTGTTGCTCTTCATAATGATAGTACTGAAACACAAATTATTAGACATGGGGACAGGATTGCTCAAGCTATGATTCTTCCTGTTCTTCCCACTACTTTTGAACAAGTAGAAGAACTTCCAGATACTGAGCGTGGTGCTGGTGGATTTGGAAGTTCTGGTAATTAAAACTTAAAGGAGAAAGTTATGTAGGATTTTTGGAAATTAGCCTTAGAAAATCTTTTAGCGGCTTTAGTGGGATTTTCTATTTTTGGCATGGCATATCTTTCTAATGTTAGTTTCTCTTTGTATTATAATATTAAAATCGCAGGAGAAACTTTTGAAAAGCAAAGATTGTTAAACAGTCTTTATAAAATTTTGGCTTTTGCAGGTGGTACAATGCTACTTGTGCTTTCTACCTCTTTAATTATTCCTTGGGCAAATAAAAACAATCTTCCTATTCCTGCTGAATATAGCACTGTTATTTCAACAGTGGCAACTTTGGGAGTATGTTTATCTGGTTCTTTGAAATATATTTTAGAAGCTTTTAATAAGATGAAGAAAATTTTATCTATTAAGGATGAAAATAACACTATTGAAGCAGCGAGAGCAAATGCTCTGGAATCTAATAAAGCTGTAGAGGGAGAGTAATTATGGCTCTCCCTAATTATAATAAGCTCGTTATAGGAGATACTGAAACAACTGGATTTAAAGAGAATAGAATTGTTAGTATTGCAATTTTAGTATATGAAAATGGCAAGAAAATTGCTGATAAATATATATTAGTAAATCCATAGGCATAGATTGAAAGTGGGGCATCTAAAGTCAATGGTATTACCTATGATACTATAAAAAATTGCCCCACCTTTGATGAAGTATGGGAAGAAATAAAAGATTATATGACAGACAGTGTTTGGATTTTTCATAATGCCAAATATGATGCTAATAAAGTAATCTATCCAGAACTAAAAAGATATCACATTCCAATTCCAAATCATGCTGTTTGTTGCACTTTGGAAAATGCAAAGTGCTTAATTCCAAAAACAGAAGTAGCTAATTATAAATTAGGAACTTTACTTGAATATTTTGGTTACACTTTGGAAAATGCTCATAGTGCAGATGCAGACACTTGGGGTTGTATGAAATTATATAATTAGTTAGTTAAATTATCTGATGGTAATTTAGATGTTACATAAAAGGACAAAAGGAGATTGATGTTATGGTTGTTTTGTATACTACTAATTGCCCTCGTTGTATTGTTTTAGAGAAGAAACTTAAGCAAAAAGGGATTGAATTTGAAGCCAGAACTGATTTCGATGTAAAGGAAATGATTAAAAAAGGTTTTGCTTCTGCTCCATTACTTGAAGTTGATGGAGAAATTATGGCTTTCAATGAAGCAAATCAATGGATTAATAATAATTAAAAAGGAGGAGCTTTAAGTTTTATGAACGTTAATATTAAACTTAATAAAGATTTTGAAAGGCAGTTTAACAGACTTGTAGAAAAATACGGGGAAGATTTTTTAAAGCTGTAGGGATTAGATGAAGGTAAATTAAGTTTTACTGACTTTATCGACAATTTTGTTGATAGTGATAATGTAGCTAATGCTTCAGTTGACCCTAATGCCAACGTTGGGCATAAAGATATTGTATCACTTATTAACGAAATGAGTAAACCCCATCAAAAGCTCCTTGCATACAATAAGCTTTATTATGAAATTAAAAAGAAATATGGGTATCGTGCAGCTAATGATTGGCTGGAAGCTGAATGGAACAAGTCTCTTTATTTACATGATGCTCATTCTGCAACTTTCACTTCTTATTGTTTTGCTTATGATTTAAAAGATGTGGCTGAGAAAGGGTTGTTTTTTATTGATAATTTCAATGCTGAACCTCCTAAACATCTTGAAAGTTTTATCGACATGGTAAAAGAGCATTGTAGTTATGCTTGTAATAGAACTTCTGGCGCAGTAGCCTATCCTAATCTTATTCCTTATATGTGGTATTTTTGGAATAAAGATTGCAAAGATGGATATTATTTAAAAAATCCTGATGTTTATGCTGACCAACAAATTCAAAGATTAATTTATTCTCTTAACCAGCCTTATTTAAGGGGCGGAATTCAATCTGCTTTTACAAATGTAAATTTCTTTGACCACCCTTATTTTGAAGCCATCTTTGGTGGAGGAGAATTCCCTGATGGGACTTTTATGATTGATGCTGAAGAAGAAATTATTGAATTCCAAAAGCGTTTTCTTAAAATGATGAGTAAAATTCGTCATTCTAATATGATGACTTATCCTGTAAGTACTATTAGTTTATTAACTACTCCTGATGGAGAGTTTGTTGATGAAGAATTTGCTAAATTCGCTTGTGAACAAAATAGAGAATGGAATGATTCTAACTGGTTTGTAGATTCTAATGTTACAAGTTTAAGTTCTTGCTGTCGTTTGAGGAATGATGTTTCAGAATTAGGGTATTTTAATAGTATTGGTGGAGCAGCTCTTAAAGTTGGGTCAATTAAAGTTTCTACTGTTAATCTTGCTCGTTTAAGTTATATGTATGATACTGAAAAGGATTATTTAAAAGGGCTTCGTAAAATTCTTAATCTTGATTTAAAGGTCCTTGATTGTCAGCGCGGTATTATTAGACGTAATGTAGAAAAAGGATTACTCCCTAATTTTTCTCATGGATTAGTAGATTTTGACCATAGTTATTCTAGTATTGGTATTATGGGAATTTATGAAACAATGGCTACTTTTGGATATACTGATACAGATGAATTTGGAAATGTTATTTATAAACCAGAAGCTTATAATTTTGGCAAGAAAATTTTTGAAACTATCCATTCTATAAAGAACGAATTTGAAAAGGATAAAAATTATAAAATTAACCTTGAAGCAATTCCTCGGGAGTCTGCGGCAGTCAAGTTTTCTCAGGCTGATGCCATGCTTTATCCAGATAAAGTAAACAAAGATTTACCATTACTTGCAAATCAATGGATAGGTTTGGGTATTAAAACTTCTATCCAAGAACGTGTAAAAATTGCTTCTGCTTTTAGCGAATATTGTTCTGGTGGAGATATTTTACATATTAATGTAGATGCTCCTTTTGATAGTTTTGATAAAGCGTGGAACATGCTTAAATATGTAGCTAAACAAGGAGTTAAATATTTTGCTTTTACTGGTAAAATTTCTGCTTGCAAACATAATCATGCATTTTATGGAGATGTATGCCCTGAATGCGGTTGTCCTAAAGAAACGGAATATAGTCGTATTGTAGGATTTTTTACTCCTGTTAAAGCTTACACTAAAGAGCGCAAAAAAGAATGGGAAATGCGCGATTGGATGAATTTAAACAAATGAAATGCAAAATTAACAATGGCATGATTAACAAATTTGTCCAAGAAGAGGAACTACCCCTGTGGTTAAAACAAGGGTGGAATCGTCGGTGGTATAATCAAGAAGAGCAAAATAAAAAGAATTCAGAAGGAAACAAAAAACGTTGGGCAAATGTGTCTCGTGAATCATATCATGAAATAACAGGTGTTAAAATTTCAGAAACTTTAAAAAAATATCATTCTGAATTAACAGAAGAAGAGAAAGAAGCTAAAACTCAAAAAAGGCTTCACACAAGAGAATAGTGGACAAAAGAAGAAAAAGAAGAATATTCTCATAAAATGTCTGAATCAGCAAAAAAACATAGGGCAGAGGCATCACCTGAATATTGGGAATAGTCAATTGCAAAAGCTTGGGAAACAAGAAGAAAAAATTAGACTTTTAATAGCTCAAAGCCTGAAGATGAAATGTATAAGTAGTTATGTGAAAAATATCGGAAAGATGATGTAAAACGTAATTATGATTCAGATGAAAGATATCCTTACGCTTGTGATTTTTATATCGTTTCAGAAGATAAGTTCATAGAATTCCAAGGGCATTGGACTCATGGTAAAAAGCCTTTTAATCCAGAAGAGAAAGATTGTCAAGAAAAATTAGCGAAATGGCAAGAAAAAGCAAAAAACTCTAAATTTTATTAGACAGCGATTTATGTTTGGACTGATTTAGATGTAAGAAAAAGAGAGTGTGCTAAGAAAAACAATTTGAATTTTGAGGTAATTTATCCATGAATGAAACTATTATTCATCTTAAAGGTGTTGTCATGGAGGACTTTGTTAATTATGCGAAGCCCTCTCTCTTCCTTATCACTTGTAAATGTGATTGGAAATGTTGTCATGAAGCTAATATTCCAATTACTGTATGTCAAAATGAACCTGTGGTAAGACAAGCTACTAAAGAATTTTTAATTTCTTCTATTTATAAAGCTTATATAGACAATGAAATTACAAAGGCAGTCGTAATAGGAGGTTTAGAGCCTATATTGCAATTTGAAGAAATTTTGTCTTTATTGGATTATTTTAGAAAGCAAAATTGTAATGATGATTTTGTAATTTATACGGGATATTATAAAGAAGAGATAGAAAAAGAAATTGAACAATTAAAAAAGTATCCCAATGTAATTTTAAAATATGGTCGTTATAAACCAAATTCAGTTTCACGTTTTGATGATATTTTGCAAATTACATTGGTTTCTGATAATCAATATGCAGAGAGGATATCTTAATGTTAAAAATTGTATTGAACGATGATAAAGATTTAGTAGACGAAACAAACCGTCAGCTTGCAGAAATGAAAGAGAAATATGGAAAACAATATTGTCCATGTGGTTTAACTCGAACTGACGATATGGTTTGTATTTGCAAATCTTTTAGAGAACAAAACTATGCTGGGGAATGTAATTGCGGAAAGTATAAAAAGATAGAAGTTGATTAAGGGGTATTATACCCCTTTCAACTTATTTCTTATAACTTCTTGACAAGACAAAAGTTATTTGTTATAATGTCATTAAGTAAGAATAGATAAATGTATTTATATATTGTTACTTATTTACATTAAGGAAGGTAAATTATGAATTTAGAAAAGGTTAATAACAGAGTTCATTCAGATTATGAATTTTTGAGTGAACTTGGATATAATGTAGTCGGCGTATTTGTTTATGGTAGTAATAATTACGGAATGGCTACAGAACATTCTGATGTTGACACAAAAGCAATTGTGCTTCCTCATTTTGATGATATTGTTGATTCTAAAGATTGGGTTAGTAAAGAATATCATCGAGATGAAGATGGAGGGAAACTTGAAGTTAAAGATATTCGTTTAATGTTTAATAGTTATTTGAAACAAAACATTAATTTTACAGAAACTTTATTTACTAAATATTTTGAGCTTAATCCTGAATATGCTGGACTGTGGTTAGGGGCTGTTGTTAAAAATAGAGAAGCTATTGCACATTATTGTCCTCAAAAAGCTGTATTAACAATGTATGGTAACATGAAAACAAAATACAAACAAATGCTTCATAGAGCTCCTCATAATGAATTTGATATTGACAATTATGGATATGGGTTGAAGGATTTTCATCATATCGCAAGATTAGCAGATTTTATTAAAAGATATATAGCAGATGAACCCTATGAAAAAATTTTAACCCCTAAAAATCCAGAATTGTTAATTAGTTATAAGACCACTCCTCTTCCAGTTGAAGATGCTAAAAGAATTGCAGAAAATTTAATTACCGAAGCGGAAGTTCTGGTAGATGAATATGTAATGGATAAGCATTTTGAGACCACCAAAGAAGTAGAAGATGTTTTAAGAAATGTACAAAGGACAATGATTGCTAATTCTTTAAAGAAAGAGCTTTTAGAAAGTGAGACTAAATTATGAGTTATGCAGTAGTTGGTATTTTAATTGTTTGGGTTGTTTTATCTTTGCTTATTATGAGCACAATTGATAAGTAATGGAGATTAATATGAATAATTACGAAAATATTGCACGTATTAAGGAATTAACGAGTCTGTTAAATAAGTATCGAGATAAATATTATAATTATAGCGAATCTCTGGTTTCTGATGCTGAATATGATAAACTGTTTGATGAGCTACGTGAATTAGAAACAGAAGAGCATTTTGTTCTGGCGAACTCTCCTACTCAGACAGTTGGCTATGAAATTGTTGATTCACTCAAGAAAGTTAAGCATGACCATTTAATGCTTTCTCTTGATAAAACAAAAAGCTGTCAGGATTTACTTAATTTTGCAGAAGATAGAGAAGTAGCTTTATCTATGAAGTTAGATGGCCTTACTATGTCTGTTAAATATGAAAATGGTAAGCTTGTTTCTGCTGAAACTCGTGGCAATGGTGTTGAAGGCACTGATGTTCTTAATAATGCTAAGGTTATGAAGAATCTTCCTTTGACAATTGATAGTAAAGAAACTCTTGTTATTGATGGCGAATGCATTATTCTTAAAGAAGATTTTGAACGAATTAACTCAGAACTTTCTGATGGGGAACAGTATGCTACTCAGCGTAATCTTGCAAGTGGTAGTCTTTCTCTTTTGGACAATAAGATTGCTTCTCAGAGGGGCCTTCAGTTTTGGGCTTGGAGCTTGATTGAAGGGACTACTGGTAGCTTTAGAAGAGATATGAGCAAACTTCAATCTTTAGGTTTTACTATTGTCCCTTGTAATTATTTCAATGGCGATAATGTTGACATTTGGGGAGTTGAAGACTTAACTATTAAGTTAAAACAAGCCGCTGACAAGAAGGGTATTCCTGTTGATGGTTGTGTTATTACTTATGATGATATTGCTTATGGTTTAAGTCTTGGTAATACTGGTCATCATTTCCGTAAGAGTTTGGCTTTCAAATATGAAGATGAAACTGCTGGAACTGTTCTTAGAGATATTGAATGGGCAGTTGGTAAGACTGGTGTAATTACTCCTACTGCTGTATTTGAATCTGTTATTCTTGATAATACAGAAGTAAGCCGTGCATCTGTTCATAATATTAGTATTATTAAATCTCTTGGCTTAAGAAAGAATTGCACTGTCAAAGTTGCAAAAATGAATATGATTATTCCTCAGATTGTTTTTTGTAATAAAGATGGAGATGTTGATTTTGAAATCCCAAAGGTTTGTCCTTGCTGTGGTAAACCTACAACAACTAAGATTTCCGAATCTGGTGCAGAGACTCTTTGGTGTGAAAATCCTGATTGTCCTGAGAAGAATTTGGCTAAGTTCGTTCAATTTGTATCTAAGCCAGCAATGAATATTGATGGTTTAAGCGAAGCTACACTTAAGAGATTTATTGACGCTGGGTATGTTAAGAAGTATGCAGACCTTTATCATCTTGATAAGTATAAAAACGAAATTATTGAGATGGATGGTTTTGGGGAAAAGTCTTATAACAAGTTAATTGAATCTATTGAAAAATCTCGCCATGTTAAACTTGAAAATCTTCTTGTCGCTTTAAGTATTTCTAATATTGGCAAGACAGCGGCAAAGGAAATCAGTAAACATTTTAATGGAGATTGGGTAGCTTTTGAAGAGGCTCTTGATTTTAATAATTTTGATTTCTCTACTTTAGATGGCTTTGGTGAAACAATGTCTCAAGCTTTGCATAACTGGTGGAATAGTGAAGATTCATTGTTTACAAATCTTATTTTTGAATTAAATTTAGTTTGGGATAAGCCAGTACAGATTGCAACGAATGAGTTTATTAATGGCAAGACTTTCTGTGTTACAGGTGCTTTTAATACTATGAAACGTTCTGAGATTGAAAAGATTATTACTGATAATTGTGGTAAGTTAACTGGTTCTGTTTCTAAAAAAACTGATTATCTTTTAACGAACGAAGCTAATAGCGGTTCTTCCAAGGCTAAGAAAGCTGTCGAATTAGGAACTCCTATTATGAGTGAAGAAGAATTTTTAAAGAGGGTTGGAAAATAATATGAAAGCAATTAGAGAATTTAGAGATGCTTATGCTTTTCTTTCTAATTTTTATTGTTCTCCTATAAAGTATAAGGGGCTTATTTATTTAAATGCGGAAGCAGCGTTTCAAGCACAAAAAGAAAATTGTGAAAAAGATAAAGAGCAATATACTAGGATGAATCCTGCACAAGCAAAATTAGTAGGTAGAAATTGTAATCTTAGAGAAGATTGGGAAGAAATTAAAGAACAAATCATGTATGAAATTGTAAAAGCTAAATTTACACAAAACCCAAATCTTGCAAGGCTTCTTCTTGATACTGGTAACGCTTATCTTGAAGAGGGAAATTGGTGGCATGATACTACATGGGGAGTTTGCAATGCTGTTGGAGAAAATAAGCTGGGAAAGATTCTTATGCGCGTAAGAGAAGAACTTGATGGAGGAATTTGGGAATGAATAGTCAGATGGCTAATAAAGTAGACCATACTATTGATGGTAAATGTTCTGGATGTGGAGCTTGTTGTTCTGCAATTCTTTGCGTAAGTGATGCAGAAGTAAAGAAGATTAAAAAGTATCTTGGTCAGCATCCAGAAGTAAAAATGATTAATCATAATACTGCTTTAGATAAAGATTTTAAAGATATTTGTCCTTTTTTGAACAAGGAAAATAAGTGCCAAATTTATGAAGTACGACCTGAAATTTGTTCTCGTTTTATTTGTTCTGCTTTTAAGGACACTTCTATTCCTCCTCTTAATCATAGAAATAAGAAAATTATTAATATGATTACTACATTTATGGGAGAAAAGACTTGTCCAAATGCTCCTGACCTCGTAGGGTTGAATAAGTTTTATGAAAATAAAAAGAAAGAGGTTTATGGAAAATGACAATTAAATATTGTTGTGAAAAATGTGGGAAAGAATTTTAGTCTTTAGGCGAATGCTATTTACACGAGAGAAAATGTATTGACGGGATAGATGGAAAGAAAGCCGTTTTAATGCTTGAAGAATTAAGTTATCCTTATGGGCAAGCTGTTTGTAAACATTGTGATAATCATTATATGGTCTATGGATGTGAGCTTTCTTGTAAGTATGAAAGGTCTTGTAAAAAGAGAGATAATTATCCTTTCTGGAAAGAAGAGGAAAAGAAATGAATCTTCCAAAAAAGCAACTTTTAGAATCTACTAAATGGTTAAAATACAAATTTAATAGAAAAGAAGATAACATTGAAGATGCTCAGAATAATTTGTTAAATTGGACACTTCTTGTTTATAATCCCGTTCATAAAGATTATGTTTTAGCGGGTGTAATTACTAAAGTTACAGAAGACTATGTAGAATTTTTAGGAGACCCTTCTGTTGTTGATACCAGTTGGTGTCAGCAATCGTCTATTGGAAATAGTTTGGAGTGCTTAAGTTAATGAATTATTATATTTCAGATTTGCATTTTGGACATAAGAACATTCTTAGGTTTGATAATAGACCATACAACACCACAGAAGAAATGGAACTTGATTTAATTTCTCGTTGGAATGAACAAGTTTCAAATGCAGACCATGTATATGTACTTGGAGATTTTTTATGGAAAGCAGGGTCAGATGAGTGGATTCGTATTTTAAATAAGTTAAACGGTAATATTCATTTGATACTTGGAAATCATGACCCAGAGCATTATTCTACAGGTGTTCAGAAAAGGTTGTCTGAAATTTGTCATTATAAAGAAGTAACTGAGACAGTTGATGGTAAACCATATAGAATAATTCTTTCTCATTTTGCTATTCTTTCTTATTATGGGTCTTGTTATGAAAATTGTTTTCATTTACATGGACACACTCATACGACTAAAGAACAAGATTTGGTAGAAGATTTTGCTGAAATGGCAAAAGAAAAATTAAAAAATTCCAGTGGAAATGAATATTTAAATAAAGCACAAATGATTAATGTTGGATGTATGATGCCTTATATGAATTATACTCCTCAAACATTTGAATATCTTTTGATGAAATATAAGAAAGGAGAAACAAAGGCATAATAATGTAGGTAACACTTTTAAATCCAGAGGTTCTTAAAAACTTGTATAAAAATCATGGAGAATTTGCTTGCGAATGTTATGATACTGATAAAAAGTATGCAACTAAGGTAGGTAAATCTTGTGAAACTTCGGGCCATATGTCAGGTTCTCGCTGTGAATATATCAAATTTGAAATTGAAGCTGATAGAGGAACTTTGGAACAAATGATGCGTTCTGAAATTGGAGTTAGATATAATCCAGAAGAGAAATATTATTATATGGATATGCTTGAAGCTATTCCTCGTGTTTCTCCTGATGAAATTGTAAAAAACATGCAATCGTTTAGGTATGTTGATAAGAATAATTTTACTTATGTTACTCCTGCGACTATTGCGAATAATCCTTTAGCTCTTTCTTACTATCAAAATCTTATGAGTAATATTGATACAACTCGCAAGATTATTAAAAAAGTTTTAATTGAAAATGGAGTGGATGAGCACAAAGCGGTAGAAGATGCAAATTTTGTTCTTCCTCGTGCTACTAATACCAAACTTACAATTGGTTTTACACCAGAAGCTTTAATTCGTTTTATGCAAAAGCGCTTATGTGTAAGAGCACAGCCTGAAATTCGTGCCGTTGCTGTTGAAATGAGAAAACAAGTAAAAGAAGTTAACGAGGAATTTGCAAATAGAGAATTACTTCCTCATTGTCAGTATCTTTTGTGGTGTCCAGAAGGGAAAAAAAGTTGTGGCGCATATCCAACTCGTGATGAATTAAAAGAAAAAATTGCTTCGCTTTTAAAGAATTAGAATTAAAGGAGAAGTTTATGAATGCAAGAATAATTATAATTAATGGTTCTGGTGGAAGTGGAAAATCCACTTTTGTTAGGTTCTGTAAAGAAGTTTTAGAAGATGTCCCTAATTGGGATGTTTTAGAATTATCTACGGTTGATTGGGTAAAAGCTGTAGCTCAATTTGCGGGATGGAATGGCCGTAAAGAAGAAAAAGATAGAGAATTTCTTTACGATTTAAAAATGGCTTTGCAAAAATGGAACAATTCTCCCAATCAAAAAGTATTTGACCAAATTAATACTGTTATTGATAATAAGATGTTGGGTAAAAAAAATTGGCTATTTTTTGTAAACATTCGTGAACCTGAAAATATTAAAACTTTTATTGAGCAAAATAAAAAAGCTACTGGATTACCTTGTGCTACAATACTTGTAGTTAATGCAAATGTAAGACCAATTATTTCCAATCCTGCTGATAGAGATGTTGGACAATTTCATTATGACACTGTTATAAGCAACAGTTCTGATTTAGATAATCTTAAGCAATGGGCGCATGATTACCTTGAATTTATTCAAAAAATAATTTAAAAAAGTATTGACAATATGGTTCTACCTATGATATATTATTCGTAGGTAGAATCATATTTTTAATATGGAGTATATTATGAAAAGAAAGTTAAGTTTCATTGCTTTACAAAATATGGATGGTCATACAGTATGGGTTCATGATTTGACAAATGATTGTTATGACCAAGAATGTATTGTAAAAGTTAATGTGGTTAGAACTATTAATCCTTTTAAGAATCAAAAAAAGAAAATTGTTGAATTTGTAGAATCTATTGAGTTAACTAATGAAGAGTTTAGATTCGTGTATGGGTTAAACGGAAAATGTTTAGATGGAGATTTCGAGGTGTATGTAAAATGATTTGTCAAGTTAATGCTTACCATTATGAAAAGGGAAATAAAATTATTGTTCCTCTTGGACGTGTAGAAGAAAAAGGGACTGATATTATTTTTGAAGCTCAATATCCAGAATGTTTTAAATTGATTAAAAAATACATTGACAATAAAGGATTTAAGAGTTATTATTATAATTGTTATGTTACTCCAGAAGGAGTTTATAATGTAGATTATGGTAGCTACAGTGATTTTTGTGAATTCTATAAGGTGAATGATGATGAGTAAAAAGAATTATAGTTGGCTTAATTTAAGTTATTTAAATAAATCTTATAAAGGATTACCTTTTTTGCATCCAAAAAATTTAAAAGACCTTTATCCTGTGCACAAGCAGAGAAAAGATAGAGCTTTTAAGAGTTGGTGTAATAGGGACGTTTGGAATTTTGATGGTTGGTTTCAACAGGTAATCCCTGAAATGCTAGAAGAATTAGCTAAGACTCACGTTGGCTACCCAATGATTGATTTTGATAAAACTCGTCAAACGGGTAAACGAGAATGTCGTAATTGGAACGAGCTTACAAGAGAAAAGTTTAATTCTGACGAAGAATATAAAATCGCAGAAGAGGCTCAATGTAAGGCATGGGAAGATTACTTGAAAGAAATTGCAACTCATATTCGCAATTCTACTGAAGAGACTTGTCCCAAGAAAAACTCCGTCCTTGAAAAGTATGACGGATGGGCAAATAAGATTCCCGAAGAAGAAAAAGAACAGTACTATCAAGAAGATGCTGAAATTGATAAGTATAGGCAATCTGAAATTGAAAAAGCTTTAGATATGATGAAGCCAATTTTCTTTGATTTGTGGGATTAATATGAGTAAAAAAAGAGTTAAAATTTTAACATATGATTCATTAATTTTTGAATCTCGTTTAAATATGTGGCTTAGTAGTTCTAAAAAGAATATTATAGATATTCAATTTACTACAAGATATGATGAAGTGTTGGGCAGGGAAAGATATACAGCTTTTATTAAATATGAGGTAGATAAATGATTTATTTAGACCATGCGGCTACAACTTTTGTATTGCCTGAAATCATTGATATTATTAAAGATGATTTGGTTGAATATTGGGGTAATGCAAGCACAACCTATGGTTTAGGGCGCAAGAGTAAAAATTTAATTGAAGAAAGTCGTGCAAAAATTGCACATGTTATAGGTGCTTTTCCAGAAGAAATTTATTTTACTTCTGGTAGTAGCGAAGGTAATGCGTGGGCTTTAGCTCAAAAAGGCAAATGCTTGTGTAGTCCTTATGAACATCATAATATCACAGAAAATCCCAAGTCAATAATTATTGATAAGAATTATCTGATTGATGCTGTTAAAGTGACAGAGAAAAGTGAAGAGTTTGGCTTTCTGTGGGGAGATTATACTGGATTCCTTTTGTCTTGGATGTATGTAAATAATGAGACAGGAGAAATTTTTAATCCTCGTGAATATATGGATTTAGCTCATAGACTTAATATGTATTATCATTGTGATATGACACAAGCTTTAGGTAATGTTCCTATTGATATTAGACACATGGCTGATATTGCTACATTTAGTGGGCATAAGGTGCATTCTCCTAAAGGTATTGGCTTTATTTATTTTTCAAAAGACACTTTTCCTGTTGAGAAGATTAAGCCTTTAATTTATGGTGGGGACCAAGAAAGTAATCGTAGAGCTGGTACTGAAAATATTCCTTATATTCATGCTTTAGCTTTAGCTGTTGATAAAGCTGTTGCTGGTCAAAAGGAAAAAGATTTAGTTTGTAAGAAAATGAAGAAAGCTTTCCTTGAAGAACTTGGTAAATTATTTGAACCAAATGATTATATGATTGTTTCTCCTGCAAATAGTATTAATTCTACAGTGTGTGTTTGTTTCCATAATGTAGAGGGAGAAATTCTTCAATCTATGTTAGATGAAAAAGAAATTTATGTAGGGACAGGAAGTGCGTGTAATACAGGAGACATGAAAGCATCTGCTGTATTAGAAGCTATGAAGATTCCAGAAGATTATATTCGTGGAGAAATTAGAATTTCTATAAATGAAACTCAGAATACAGTTGAAGATGTAATTGAGACTGCAAGAGTATTACATGAATGTTATAAAATGGTTAGGAGTTGATTATAATGAACTTTAAGCCAAGTACATATCAACAAGATATTTTAGATTTTTTTCTTAACAATCCTCAAAGTAACATGCTTGTAAATGCTTTGGCTGGAAGTGGTAAGTCAACAACTGCTTGTATGCTTTCTGAGCATTCAAAAACTTCTGATTTATATATTGCATTTAATGCAAGCGTAGTTGAAGAGTTTAAGAAAAAAATTAAGAATCCTAAGACTAAGGTTATGACGATGCATTCTTTAGCATATTCTATTATGCTTTATAATGTAGAACAAGAATCCAAGGATTCAGGAGAAAAGCCAAAAGGTTTTGGTTCTCAGCGCTCTAAAAGAACTGTGAGTTTAGATAATTTTAAGCCACATAAAATTCTTGATGAAGAAATCACAAAACGTTATGGTAGATATATTGAATTTGCCAAGCGAGTTTTTTTGAAAGATAATTATATAAATCTTTATAATTTGTGCAGATTAACTCTTACAGATATGTCTTCAAATAAAGATGTATCTCGTTTAATTGATGACCATGTATTATTTTTGTATTATGGTGATGAAGGTTATTCTGCGCCCGATATTAGTGAAATTACTTCTACTTTGAAGATTCTTGATACTAAAAGTAGACAACAATTTGAAACTCAAGGTGTAATTGATTTTACTGATATGCTTTGGATTACTTTTAATAAACTTAAATATGATAATTGGGAAGTCCCTTATTGGGCTTTGTATACAAATATTTATTGTGATGAGGTTCAAGATTTTTCTAATATTCAATTAAATTTCTTAAAGTTTATTAAAAGAACTAAGGGCAGATATGTTTTTATTGGAGATTTTCATCAGGCCATTTATAATTTTGCTGGTGCTAATGCTCAAGCTTTTAATCAAATTCCTAAGATGTTTGCTCCTGTAAAAACTTTTGATTTACCTATTTGTTATCGTTGTGCTAAGTCTCATCTTAGTAGAGTAAATAGAGAATATGGGATTCCTATTCTTCCTTGTGATGATGCTCCAATGGGATTTGTTAAAACTATTGACAAAAGCAAAATTTCAGAGTATGCTAAAGCAGGAGACATGGTAATTTCCAGAAAAAACAAATGGATAGCTGAAGTAGTACTTGATTTAGCTCGAAATGGAACTCCCATTTTTATTGAAGATAAAGAGATGGTGGGGGCAATTAAAAGACAGATTTTATCATCCAAATGCACCTCGGTTGGCACACTCGAAAAATTTCTCCAGAAAGTAATAAGTAATTATAATAAAAAACTCTTTGAAATCGTTTCAAAAAATGTCCGTGAGGGGGGACACGAGGAAGAGCGTTTGGAAGCCGTGGCGGAGACAAATTCTAAGATAGATAACACGAGCTTTTTGTTGGAGATTTTGGAAGGCTATCTTGAAAATCATGCCTCTTCTGACAGTGTTTCTAAATTTTCCACCTTCATAGATAAACTTTTAAATACTACTCCTTCTCCTAATTGCGTTAGGCTTTGTAGTATCCATAAAGCTAAAGGTCTTGAAGCTACGAATGTTTTTGTTTTAAATGAAGCTAAAATTAATTACGATTTTAGGAACAGCAAAGAACAAAATATTCAGGAAAAGAATTTAAGTTATATTGCAACTACTCGTGCAAAAGAGGGTCTGTATCTTGTTAAAGAACCTTCTAAGACAACAACTACTAGAAATACGGGTTGTCTTCTTTCAGATAACTATCTTCTTCCAGATAACGATGTCTTAAAGAAAAGGGAACAGGATTTTAAGAAAGCTATTGTACGAGAAACTATGGGTTGCTTTTAAGAAAGGATAATTTGATGGCTAAGATTGAATGTAAAGGTTGTACTCCTAATTGTCCTTATTTTCCATATATGGATGGAACAGTTGATTGGGAATATAATGAGAAAGGATTGAAAGTCAGAAAGAAAAAAAAGATTTTTGTTTGTTCTTATGACGGTCATCAAATTACAAATTGGACTGATGCGTGTCCAAAAGAATTAGATAGAATACTTAGTGAAAAAAATAATTAATTATAAAAGGAGTATTTAAAATGGCTAATATTTTTAGTCGTAATTACAAGTTTGATGAACCAGAGTTAACTTCTACTCAGGATAAGGATTATTTTACTACCGCAGTTGCTTCTACTGATGAAGATGGTAAGATTGTTTCTACTTCTGGTTATGTTTCTGTTTTGAAGCCCAAGGTAATGCATTGTCCTGATTGTGGTTGTCCTCTTGTGGTGCGTGATGGTAAGCTTGAATTTGCCGATGAAGATGATGAAGTCGATGATAACAGTTATGAAAATCCTGTTGAGTACGAAGAAGTAAATAAGGATATGTTCGACCTTCCTCCTTATTACAATATCTGTTATGGTATCCCCGCTGACCTTTCTTTGGGTAGTGATACTGCTCGTAGACTTGACAATTATTATCATATTGTTGATAAGATTCCTGATAAGTTTGATGAGCGTTGTGCTGGTGAAGCTATTTGGATTCGGAATTTATTCTTACTTATGATTGCTAATAAGAAGTATGAACCAATTACTATGACTAATCTTGAACATTGTATTGAAGACCTTGCCCAGTATTGTATTAATGAAGAGATTTCTTATCTTGCTATGCCTTTTATTGGGTGTGGTAAGGGTAATCTTGATTGGGAAGATGTTCGTGAAATGATTCTTCGTGTTTTTACTGAAACGATTAAAGATGCTAAAAAGTTTGACGAGGTAAGCAAGAATTATAAGATTCATCTTACTTTCTGCTACCAGTAATTTAACTGATTGGATTAGTAAAAAATAACTGAATAAACCCTTGACAAAAGTAAATCTCTATGGTAATCTAATCATAGAGATTTACTTATAGGAGATGAAATTATGGATTATACTCCCAAATATTTAATCTTTGTAGACCCTAATTTTGGAGACCTTGGACATAATAAATATTATAAAATTAGTCCAAATGGAGATGATACTTTTACGGCTGAATATGGTCGTGTTGGTGCTACTCCTCAGACTAAAACTTATCCTATGTCCAAATGGAATTCTACACTTTCTTCTAAGTTGAAGAAGGGATATGTTGACCGTTCTGATTTGATGCAGGAAGTTATTGCTGATTCCAAAATTGAAGACAAGTCTAACGGGGTAGATGAATTTGGTTTGGTTCAAAACTTATCTGTCCGAGAGATTGTTAAGCGTCTTTGGGATTATGCTAATAAGACTATTCAATCTGCTTATTCTGTTCGTGCTGAAGCTGTTACTCAGGCTATGATTGATGCTGCTCAGGAAAAGATTGACTATATTGCAGCGAATTATAAAAACTGGTCTGTTGAGGAATTTAATAAGAATTTAAATGAGTTGTTTATTATTGTTCCTCGTAAGATGAAGCGTGTTTCTGATTGTCTTGTTTCTGATTCTTCAGAATATGATAAAAAGCTTTCTGAGGAACAGAGCTTGCTTGATACTATGGCTGGTCAAGTTTATAAACCCAAGGCAAAAATTGCTGACACTGATTCTGAGATTAAGGCTTCTGAAAGCATTTTGCAGAAGATGGGTATTACCATGGAAGATGTCACTCAGGATGAAGTTGCCAGAATTAAAAATATGCTTGGGCGAGATTCTGATAGATTCGTAAAAGTATGGAGTGTTAATAATTTAGAGACTAATAAAGCATTTAATTCTTTTATTAAAGATTATAATATTACAAACACTAAACTTATGTGGCATGGTAGCAGGTCTCAAAATTTCTTTAATATCCTTAAAATGGGTTTGAAGATTCGTCCCGCAAATGCTATCTATACAGGTTCGATGTTTAGCGATGGATTGTATTTTAGCACTTTAGCTCGAAAGAGTATTGGTTATACAAGTGTAAGTGGTTCTTACTGGGCAAGAGGAAGTAATAATACTGGATTCATGGCTATTTTTGAAGTGGCTTATGGAAATCCTTATACTGTTTATGAACATACTTCCGAGTGTTATCATTTTAATTTTGATGTGCTTCAGAAAAAGAATCCTCCTTGCCATTGTGTTTACGCTTCTCCTGAAAAGGGAATGCTTCGCAATCCAGAAATTATTTTCTATCGTCCTGACCAAGTAACTATTCGATATTTAGTGGAGATTAGATGAATGAAAGAGCCAGTAAAAGTTGGAGATGTTTTTGGCCGTTTAAAGGTTTTGTATAAATGTGATTATTAGTATCATGGTCCAAATCGGAAACGTGCTAATTTATGGCATGTACAATGCCAATGTGAAAATAAAACAGAATTTGATGTTTTAACACATAGTTTAACTTCTGGTAATACAAGGTCTTGTGGTTGTTTACAAAAAGAAGCTGCTATTGAAAGTGGAAAGAAAAGAAGAAAATTAAACAAATATGATTTAAGTGGAGAATATGGGATAGGATATACTTCTAAAAATGAACCTTTTTATTTTGATTTAGAAGATTATGATAAAATAAAAGAATATGTTTGGGTGTATAATAAAGAAAAATATCCTATTGCAACTGTTTATAAAAATAATCAACCTCATTGTTTACATTTAAAAAGATTTGTTTTAGATATTACTGACTCTAAAATAGATGTAGACCATAAAAACCACGTTCCTTATGATTGCAGAAAAGAAAACCTAAGACCTTTAGAACATTACCAAAATATTGGTCATTGTAAAATTTATACCAATAATACTTCTGGTGTTAAAGGCGTAAGTTATGATAAAGTGCGAAATAAATGGAAAGCTTCTTTAGTTGTAAATAAAGAAACTAAATTAAGCAAACGTTTTGATACTTTTGAAGAAGCTGTAAAAGCACGTCAAGACGCAGAAGAAAAATATCAACAAGGATTTAGATACAATCCTGATGAAGATTTGTATAATAGAGGATAAGTAAAATGATTGGTGAAATGCAGACTGTTTCTAGTGTAACTTTTGGTATTCCTTCTGATTTTCCTTCACTTGTAGACTCTGTTGTGGGTTCTCTTAAAAAGGGATATAGAGATTATTGTTTTACTAACAAGCAACTAAAAGAAATTATTGAGAAATGCCATGAAGCAAATGTAAGTTTTGCTTATCGTAAACAGTTAGATGAAGATTGCAAGATTGAATATATTGAACTTATTCCTTGTACTTTTTATTTTGCAGAAACAGTCGATGAGAATAAGGTAGAAAATATTCAGGTAGAAATGGAAAATCTTCCTGTAGCATTAATTTTTTGTCCTAAAAATAACAAGACCGATATTACAATTGATGCTGATTATCAAGAAAAGAACGAAAAAAGAGTAAAGAGTTATAAGAAGCTTGCATATTTCGATGATGATGGTTATCCAGTATATATTGAAGACCTTACGAGAATGAGAAAGGAAAAAGAAAATGGAGTATAAAACTTTAAGCGATAGAATGAAGGGTGCTTACGAGAATAGATATCGTAATTATCTTCCTGAGAACATCCCTGTTATTGCTAGGCTTGACGGTCAGCACTTTCATTCGTTCTGTCGTGGTATGAAGAAACCTTTTGACCCAATTTTTGTTAAAACTATGCAACAAACTATGCTTAAGCTCTGTGAAATTATTCCAAATGTTAAGTTTGGTTATGTTGAATCTGATGAAATTTCTCTGGTTATGATTCAGAGCGAAAGAAATTCTCAGCCTTGGTTTGACAATAACATTCAAAAGATTGTTAGTACATCTGCGGCTCTTTGTACTCTTTGGTTTAATGATTATTTTGCCGAGAATACTATTATTGATACAACCTTGGATATCTTTAATATAGACAAAGATTCTTACGATTGGAAAATGGTTCGTAAAGGAAAAGAAATGCCTACTTTTGATAGTAGAGTATTTGTGGTCCCTGCCTTTGAAGTGCATAATTATTTTGTTTGGAGACAGCAGGATTGTACTCGAAATTCTATTCAGGCAGTTGCTCAATCTTTGTATTCTCAAAAAGAACTTCATGGTATTAATACTACCAAATTACAGGATAAGATGTTTACTGAAAAGGGTGTAAACTGGAACGATTATACGACAGTAGAGAAACGTGGTACTTGTGCTTATCGTATTCCTACTACTGTTATTGGTAAAGATGGTCAAGAGACTATTCGTTATAAATGGATTCTTGATTATGAAATGCCAATTTTAACAAGTGAAGAAGGTAAAGACTTTATTAGTCAGAAGGTATTTACCAATGAGTCTGTTTAAAAATATTGCAAGAGCAAAACAATTAATTGATTTTAGTGGGTTGAATGTAAAAGGCACTAAAATTTATCCTACAGATACAGATTACTATATGGAATTATGGGATTAGGGCTGTGCTTTAGGAGAGTTTAAATATAATAATAAGCCCATTGAAAAAGGTCAATATCTTTGTTTATCAAGACATGTTAAAACTTATACAATGGCAGGAAAATTTGCAATTGGGTTTATAGCTGACCATTATATAAAAGACCCAGAAGACATGATTCCTGCGGATGAATGTTATGTTAGAGCATATTGTTATACTGGTTAGTCTTTAAATGAAAAAGGGGAATACAATTTAGAGCCGCCTAAAAAGCCAATGACTGTAAAAGAATTACAGGATTGGTTTGTCAGAGAATGTAGATATAGACTTAGAGCAAGTTTAGATTAAATTATATAAATAAGAAAGGAGATTTTTCCGATGCAGTTTAAAGTTATGAGTCGTAGAGATTGCGTTAAATATAGTTATGGTTCTCATGAAGAATCTTCTGTTGTAATCAGCATTAATGATTCTGTCGAGATGGGAGTACGTCAACTTCCTAATAAATTTAATAATATTAAGGCTCAATTATCTCTTTTCTTTGATGATATTCAGCCTTATAAGGGTATGCAATACTGGAAAAAAGATGAAGGTTCAATTGTAGAAAATTTTACAAATTCTGATGGCTTTGTCTATGAATCTCGTATTTATCAATTAATGACAAAAGATGATGCTAAGAAAATTATTGATTTTGTCAATAAATGGTATGATAAGGTTGATGTAATTATTGTTCATTGTAATGCTGGTATTAGTCGTTCCTCTGGAGTTTGTGCTGGTATTATGAAATGTTTTACGGGGGATGATAGCCAGATTTATGATAATCCATATTATCATCCTAATACTTTGTGTTATAATTTGATTTTACAGGAATATTATAGGGAAGGAGAAAAAACAAAGATGCCACTTAATACAGGTCGAGAATATATTCCATGTGTTTGTTCAGGATGTGAAAACGAAGCAATTTGTAAGTATACAGATGATGTGGTCAGAGCAGAAGAATCTTTTAATGAGCTCAAAAAAAGTATTAAAGATTATCCTGAGTGCCTTTCTGTAAAGCTTTCTTGTAAATATAAGAAGTATGTTACTACCAAGGCTGACATGTGGGGGTCAGATTGGGCTGGTTCTACTTATACTCGTACAAGTGCGAATTCTAATTTAGATATTACTCCTACATTGAAAAAGTCAGAATTTTAGTATTAAACTATTGACAAAACAGTGTTTGTGTGGTAATATAAATATACAGTTGGTTAATCGGTAGCTGTGAGAAAAGTAAGATAACTCATAGAGAAATGTGGTTCAACGGCCTTGCTTACTCAGGGTGCGTAATATGTTGCCAAAAGACACCTTCCCAACTATAAAATTAAAAGGTAGCGAGTGTACCATTTTAACGGTTTTGGGTACACATCTAAATAAGAATTTCAAGAAAAAAATAAAAAGAAAGTTTTATTAAAGCCTTGACAATTTGATGATTGTATGTTATGATTATCATATTGAAAGGGAAAAGAAAATATGCTGGTGTGCTGGAACTGGTAGACAGTGCAGACTTAAAATCTGTTGATATTTATATCGTGAGGGTTCGATTCCCTTCACCAGTACCATTCGTTTTTTGCTGAATAAACTTTGAATTAAACAAATTGAATTGAGAGAAAATGGTATGGATTTACAAAAAAAATACGAGAAAATAATCGAAGACTATTTACAAGAAAATAAATTTGAAGATTATCTTGGGCCTGTAGAGAATTATGCGTTACAAGAAGGTAAACGTCTTAGACCATATATGACACTTGCGTGGTGTGAATTTTATGGGGGGAATGCGCAGGATGCAATTTCTTATGCAATGGCTATAGAATATATTCACAATATAAGTTTGATTTATGATGATTTGCCTTGCATGGATAATGATAATTATCGTCGAGACAGAGAAACGACTCACAAAAAATTTGGTGAGGCTGCTGCAATTTTGGCTGGAGGTGGTTTAATTGCTGCCGCTTTTAAAAATTTAACTGAATGTTATCTTCCTTCAGACAATAAAATTGAGGCTGTACAAACACTTTCTAATACTATTCAATTAATGGCTTCTGGTCAGTATCTAGAAACTTTTAAGACTTTTGATATAACAGAAGTAAATAGTAGGAAAACTGCTGTTCTTTTTGGATTGGCTTGTGAATTTGGAGCTTTAGCATCAATGAATTCAAACAATAATCGCATAAGGTCTTATAATTGGGGATATAATTTTGGTTTGGCATATCAAAAATTCGATGATTTGATTGATAATAAAAAGAAATCATTAAAAGTAGCTTTTGACGAGTCTTTTGATAGTTTTATTAATGGGAGCAATTATCTTGAAGAGAATTCTCCCTCAGCAAAATTTCTAAATGAAATTGTAAACAAAATCAAAAGATAATTTTTATATCATTGGCAAGCAAAAAATTTTTTAATTTTTTTAGAAAATAAATTGTTTGAACAAACTTGAGGCGAGGGAAGTTAGAAAATAGTAGTACCTGTACTACGAATTGATTTATAACTCGCCCACACATTTCTGGGTGTAGCTCAGTTAGTAGAGCGCGTGTCTTGGGCACACGAGGCCGAGAGGGCGGGACTCTCCACTCAGACCAAATTTAAAATTTGTTATAAAAAGTGAGGAATTAATTATGCAGAAGAGTTGGAATAAGTTTGTTGCTGGTCTTCTTGTTATTGTAGCTTTTGTTGCAATTTTAGCTTTGTCTGGTTGTAATAATAGCAAGAATAGTATTGGGGCTGATGTAAATAGTGTTCCTGTTGGTTTTACTGATACTGGTTATATGGTAAAGAATGAACAGAATCGTGTTTATCATATTGTTTCTGATATGAATGGCTGGCTTTATTATTGTTCTGATGTTGAAGGCAATCTTACTCCTGTTCTCAGTGTCATTGGTACTCCTACTAAGGATACTACTCCTTTTGAGGAAATGAATAATGGTTGAAAATTATTCTCCTGATGAAAAGTTTCTCACTCAAGAATTTACTCTAAAGAGAGATGAGTTAGGAAGCTGGCTTACAGACGCAATGTGGGAAGGTCTTAAAGATTGTTTTAGGACTCCCATTTGTGAAGAAATGACTGGGGAGAAAGATATTGTCTATGAAAGAGTCGTTGGGTTTGTAAGAACTCTTTATGTTGACCCTGAAAATAATTTTGTAACATTTGAAGGGCTTTTTTGGCCTAAGTATTCTTCTAAAATTAAAGAAGAGTGGAATAATATTAATCTTTCTAATGTTTCTTTTTATGTTATAGAAGAAGAAAATCCTACAAAGATTCCTGTGTCTTGTTTTACAGTGTGAGGTAAATTATGTCTAAGAAGAGTTTTAAATATCGTAGTTAGGTTACTTGTCCTCGTTGTCATCAAAGGTATTTAGTCAACTCTAATTATGAATGTCCTTATTGCCATACGAAATTCTATGATTTGAGTTTTGTTGATACAAAAACAGAAAATGGTTCGCCTGTTTATATAAGATATAAATGTAATGGGTATACTGGCTTTGCAGAAAATCCTAAAGAAGAGTATGATGTATTAGTAGCAACATTAGGGATTAATGTCGAAAACAATTTTAGTCATAATTATGATTATGTTTATAATTCTCGAAATGAATTTTATGCAAGACGTTTACAAACCTCTTCTTTTAATGTAAAGGTTGAAATGGAAGCCTTAGCTATTATGGAAGAAAATGGTGAACCTGTTCTTTTTGTAGCTGAAGCTGTTCCTAAGAAGAAAAAATAAGGTATGCGTCTATAGTCTAACTGGATAAAACAAATCTCTCCTAAAGATTAGTTCTGAGTTCGAGTCTCGGTAGGCGTGCCAGAAAGGAAAAGATATGCCTAAGTGGTTGATTATTACAATTGTTTTAATCCTTAATCATATTCTGTGGATTTTCTTTGCTCGTGTGATGAAGTGCATCGCAGAAGAAGATGAAGATTATTGGGATTTTTCTGAGCCATTTGAATCTTTAGGTGTATTTTTCTTTCCCTTATTTGTATTTATGTTTTCTGCGGCAAAGTTTGTCAGTAGGAAAGCTATCTATTCTGGCAAATTTGATGATAAAAAGTAGGAGAAATAAAAATTTTCTTTTATTAAATACTTGACAGATTTAAACATCTGTGTTACCCTATAAAAGAAGTGAGGAACACAAGTTGGAACTCTCTAAGAATCCTTCAATTAGGTTTTTAACAGTTGTAAATGGTAAAGCTTGGTGTGATAATGATTCAGAAACTAAAAAGTTTAAACTGAATAATATCCCTCCTGAGCCTTTGAGAAAAGCTGTTGATATTATGGCAGAAGATTTGGGTCTTGATTTTCCTGTGAGTTCTGCTAATTATGTCGCTAAAGCTTATAAAGAATTTCTTCTTAAATACTTTGATTCTTATCATATGTATTATAAGAAGTTGCAAGAAAGTATTTCAGAATAAAGGAGAAGGTTATGTCAGTGTCTATCATTCAGGGCGATGTCCTTAAGACTTCGGCAAAGTATATTTGCCATCAGGTTAATACCTTTGGTGCAATGGGTGCTGGTGTAGCTCTTCAAATTAAAAAGAATTATCCCCATGTTTATTTGGAGTATAATAAGTTTTGTAGTTATCATACTCCTGAAGAACTTTATGGTAAGGTTCTTCGAATTGAGGAAAACAAAGATAAGGTTTTCCTTAATATGTTTTCTCAGGTTGGTATTGGTGGACCAAATGTAAATACTAATTATGAATATTTTCATGAGTGCCTTCTTAAGATTCGTGAAATGGTTCCTTTGGCAGAAGAAATTGCTATGCCTTATATGATTGGTTGTGGTCTTGCTGGTGGAGATTGGTCTATCATTAGTGCTGATATTTCTGATACTTTAGGATTAAGCCATATTGTACGTTTGTATGATTTTAATGGCGTGACTTCGGTGAAAAAGTAATTATGAAAGTTTGGCTTAAATATACTGGTTGGTATGAAGAATCTTCTGTTGATTCTGTGCTGACGAAGGAAGCTATGCTTAAAGATAAGCAGAGTTATCTTCTTGAGGCAATGACAGAATTTAACAATAGGGTTGAACATCTTGAAAATGAAATTAGGATTGCAAAAGAAAATAGACAGCCTTGTATTGAACAGCATAAGGAATATTGTCAGAGAAAGAATGATTTAATGGAATCTTTGGATTCATTAGCAACTCTTTCTGATGACCAGCAAAAGCGTCTTTATGTTTTACTTAAAGATGTAAAAGCGAAACTTCGTAAGTACACGAAAGAAATTGAGCGTAAGAGTTTTCATATTCATGATTTAGAAGACAGCCTTAAAAGGCTTCAAAGTAATTCAGAAGAAGACATCCTCAATTCTTATCTTATGAGTCATTATATTCAATATTATGAATGGGAAGTTCTTGAATATTAATTAAGTTAGATACTCCACTGGTTAAGTCTACGCTTGTCTGGTTAAGCTCATTACTTTACTGGTATCTTAGTAGGAAACCTATCAGGCTAGCATGAGGTCTCTACGGAGTGTGGGGTTTGATGCCATTCATGCGTGAGTGGTATCATATATGCAGGATTAGTGTTAGCGGTTAGCACGACGGTCTTCCCCTTTAATAGTTTAATGTAAAACCAATATGAAAATATTGATGTAAGTTCAAATCTTATTTAAAGGTTCAAAACCGTAAGGGCGAGTTCGAATCTCGTATCTTGCTCCATCAAATTTTATTTAATAAACACTTGACAAAGCGTTTGTTAGATGCTATAATTTAAAATGTAAAAAGGAAGTACGAAAAATGACTGATATTACCCCTATTGTAGTTGCTGTAATTGGTTTGTGCTCTTTGATTTTTACAGTTGTCCTTATCCCTTATCTCAAGAAGAAGGGTAAGTTGGACGATGTTAATCATGCTCTTACTCAAGCAGAACTTATTCACAAGTATGCTTTGATTGCAGTTAAAGCTGTTGAGCAGATGTTCCCACGGGAAATTGAAAAGCGCTTGCAGGAAGCAACAAAGTATTTTAATCAGCAGATGGAAGCTCTTGGTATTACTCTTGATGCAGATGAAGCTCGTAAGGCTATTGAAGCCGCTGTTTATGAGGTGAATCGTGAACTTCATGATGAAAAGTTGAAGGAGAGCCAGCTTCAGAACACCAATCCTGTCCCTTCGAATGACAAGATTGATAACACTGGTAATGTTATCCCTAATGAAGATACTGTAACTGAAGAAGCAGTAGGTTAAGATAATTTTCCTTTCTTATCTTAATAAATGTGTTGTTGAGACGCAATTACTCAGCGTCTATAAATAAGTTAAGTAACGTGAGGTTTGTTGGTAAAATACGAAAGTCCTCTCGGGAATGGAAAAACCAATATTATATGGGAGTATAGTTCAACTGGTTAGAATGCCGTCTTTACACGTCGGAGGCTTACAGGTTCAAGTCCTGTTACTCTCACCATCGGATTTGAATTTAAAAAGTTGACACTCACAGCAAATTTATTTTATGTTTTTGGAATAACGTCGTGTAAGGTTCGACTCCTTATTAACAAATCCCTTGAGCAAGGAATAGTTAACCGTGGATGGCTAGAAAAAAGTGTCAAGATTGCTCATTATGGAGTAGTAAGCCTAATTGGTAAGGCACCAGTTTGCTAAATTGGTAGTAGCTTGAAAGAGCGTACTGGTTCGAGTCCAGTCTACTTCGCCACAGAATTTATTATCGCTGCTCGTAATAAATTCGTAGTATTAGAAGCAGTAAAGGTACGAGTATGGTATCCGGCACGGGAATGGTCGTTAAGGGCGAGATAAAGCTGAGTTCCCTTTTATATCCTCATTAGTGTAATGGTGCATTCTCGTTAACTGATATTGAGTAAACACTAAGGTAGCTCCTTAGCGATAACAGACATATCGGGAGAGGAAGTTGGTTCGAATCCAATTATGGGGTCCACCGAGGTTCGGGTTAATTGATAAATAATTAGTAAATGAGTTGCTACATTGAAAGTTGTGTAAAAGGATAAATGCGCTATAGTGACCCCGATAAAAGCACCTCGGACCAGAAAGCATGATAGTATCTTGCAAATTTATCAAGATAGAGCTTCGCTTAACCGATGGACTATCTCTCAAGGTTAAGATGTGTATATGGCGCAACTAAGTTCAGACCGTCCAGAACCTACAACCATATTAGCGGTGACAGCTTGGAGAGACAGCAAATATGCGGCAACTGGCGTAGTAATAAAAATAGCCATGGACAATATTTTTATTATGTTTGGAGTTCGATTCTTCGATGCCGCTCCAAAAGACAGAATGGTTAGATATTTCTTGATGTCTTTTCAAAAAACAAGAAATCCGTAAGATATAGTACGAAACTTATCTTGGAATACAGTTTAGCTGGTTACAATGTATTCGACCCTAAACCGCCATCCACGCTTGATGGATGTAAAAATAGAAAAGTCGTTGCTTTTGCTCAAGATGGGTACGTTAAGCCCTTATACAATAAACAAGACTGATGATGAAAATGACCAAGATAGTTGAGTGTAAGCATCTTATAAGAAATAGCCTCTTCTCAACCAAACCGAGGGCAGATAAGTGAAAAGCTGGTCTGTCAGTAGTCATTAGTTCTTGTTTTATGTACCTTTAATAAAAATAAAAGGATGTTTTTATGGATTATATTGATAAGCAATTTGCTAAACATGGATATAAATTTATTTCTTCAGATAGATTTGGAACTTATTATGAAAAAAAAGACAATGAGCTTAATTATATAAGTGAGCTTGCTATTATATCTAAAACAAGTGGTAAGTATATTATTTAGTGTTATGACGCACAAATAGTTTATGGTTATCCTGAAAAGGATTCTAATAATTATCGCATTATGAACAAAGTTGATGGAATTGACACTTCTCTTTTGTTTTGGATTTGGTTGAAATTTCATCAGCTTAAGTATAAATACAAATGAATCAGGGTGAAGAAACATGATTAAGAAATATATTAAGAAGCCAGTTACCATTGAAGCTATTATTTGGGATGGTACTAATGAAACTGAAATTATGGAGTTCGTTGGTGCTCATTGCTGTGTTACTACTCAGCATACTATTAATGGTACTGTAATTAATCTTATCATTAATACTCTTGAGGGAGACCATCATGCTTCTGTTGGCGATTATATCGTTAAAGGAATTAAAGGTGAGTTTTATCCTGTTAAGCCTGATATTATGAAATTGACTTATGATGAGGTAATTGAATAATGGATACTTCTTCGTTTAAAATTGTTGGTCATTATTCTATTTGGACTGGTGAAATTACTAAATTTCGAGTTGATGATATTCTAAGAGATAAAGAATTTAATTATTGGTATAAGATAGATTCTGAAACTATTGAATATCCTTGGGAAGTTCGCATTTTAGATGCTACTCAAGTTTGGACTAATGCTGATTGTTATCAAGATAGTACATCGGGTAAATGGATTTATAGATGTATTCCTTATGATGGTTTAATCTTTAGTCTCGAAGCTAATTCTATGACAGAATTGGTAGACCTTATTAGAGATTTTGTTACTCCTCCTAAAGACAAAGAAGAAGAACTTGTTGAAAGTTCCAATCATGATTGTTTTACTAATCAGGTTTCGGATATTTGTTCAAGAAAAAATTCTGACAAAAGTTCTAATAAAGACTTGACAAAGATTTAAAAGTGTGGTAAGATAAATACATCTTAAGAGAAGAGAAAAATAAAAACTTCTCAAAAAGATAAAAAGTAAAAAAAGCAAAAAGAAAATTTTAATAAGTGGTTGACATCTTAAAGATGATATGCTATAATAAGTGCATAAATAAAACCTCCTGAATAATAAAGTAGACTCTTACAGCAAATTTTCTAAAGGTTAACACAATTGTCTTGAAAACAATCATTAGCGAGTTCGATTCTCGTCAGAGGGCGCTCTGTGGTGAATAATACGCAAAGAGTCTAGGTTAATAATATGGTGGCGTAGTCAAGTGGTAAAGACACGGGCCTTTCACGTCCGTAGCATCGGTTCAAATCCGTTCGCCATCACCATTATTCAAATCAGAAATCCGTTCTTATGATAGTGTGAGTAAGTTTTATCGGATTTAAATGAGGGGAACTTAAATCTATCGAAGGGTTAAGAAATAATTGTTTGACGAAAAGTTGTTTCTCCTTTCTCTCTATCTGAGATGAATAATTTCCTTTCTGTAAGATGATATTTATAAAGTAGAGACTAACAGCAATTTTGAAAATATGTTAAAAAGCCAAACTCCCATTCTTCGGTTCGAATCCGAACGTCTTCAGTTGAAGTATGTAGCCAAGTGGTTTAAGGCAGGAGTCCATAATAACAATGTCTCTAGTAAAATAAAAGGAGCTAAAATGCCAAATAAAATTGATTTAACAAATTAGACTTTTGGAAAATTAAAAGTGGTTGAGCCAGCTCCATCTAAAAATGGAAAGACTTATTGGAAATGTTAGTGTGAATGTGGTAATTTTACTATTGTTCAAACTGGGCATTTAAGGTCTCAAAAAGTTCGTTCATGTGGTTGTCTTAAAACAATAAGACCTCACGGAGATTTAAATTTAGGTTTTAAAAAATGTGCTTTATGTGGGAAAATCTTTAATTCTAATAATTACAAGAGGAATTATTGTTATGAATGTTCTCCCAAAGGTTTAGATTCGGCTAAAAGATTGCGTTTTTTAAAAAGAAAAATCAAACATCTTTTAATTGAATATAAACGGGGAAAATGTGAAAAGTGTGGTTATAATAAGCATGAAGCTGCATTACAATTTCATCATAAAGACCCCTCCAAAAAAGAATTCAGTTTAAGTTAGGTTAATCTTAATTCAGAATTCACAATAGAAAAAATGAAAGCAGAAGTCGATAAATGTGCTTTATTGTGTGCTAATTGTCATATGATTGAGCATTTCAAATTAGACAATTTTGATTTATAAAGATGCGTTTGTAGCCAAGTGGTAAGGCACCGCACTTTGTTGGATAGCATTAGGGCCTCGATAAGTTCAAGACTTGTATCCAACCCCATAATGCGGGTATCGAGAGTTCGAGTCTCTCCAGACGCACCAATAGCAGAAATGCTAATTTTGTAATGACTTCAATAGTAGACGCTTACAGCAATTTTAATTGTACTTATCTGTTAAATAAGAATACACAAAAAGCGTCTAGCCCCTTTCTAAAAAAGGGAATAATTAAATGGGTGAGTAGTGAATCGGCAAACACGCTTGACTGTAAATCAAGTTCCTAACGGAGTAGAAGGGTCGGCACCTTCCTCACCCACCAATTTAAAATTTAAAGGAGAAAATATTATGGGTTTTATGGGAGAAATTTCAGAAAATATTGGTTGGAATAATTGTATTAATTATCTTCTAAAAAATGTTGATAAATTTCAATCAACTTTAGACGGTGGAGCTTATGATTATTTTCCCAATGATGAAATTAAAGAAATTTTAAAGAATTTAATTAGACCGGAAATCTAATAAAATTTTTGTTTTAAAACTCTTGATAAAATGAAAATCTTATGCTATAGTAAAAATATGATAAAGATACAAATTTATTTGTAAGCTAATTGTTCATTTTTTATTGTTCATAAAAGCATTCCTTTCAAGTAGACTCTAACAGCAACTTTACAATCACAAGTGCTATGGGCCTGTTTGTTGGAGGTTCGAATCCTTCACTCCCGACCATCGGGAGTTAGCTCAACGGATAGAGCAACAGATTTTGTAAAAATGAGTCTAGTCAATAAATTGACGCTCCTATTTTTCTAATAGGCAAATATAAATTCCTTTCAAGTAGACACGTACAGCAAAATTACTTGATGCTTTAATATGGAAAATTAACGATAAGGTTCGACTCCTTAATCTTCTTTTGAAGATGCGTGGTTGCTGGAAATCAAAAAAACGTGTCTAGTATTAATTATTAATTATGCAGGATTGGCGGAATTGGCAGACGCAACGGATTCAAGTCCCGTTTCCTAATGGAGTAAGAGTTCAAGTCTCTTATCCTGCACCATAGTCTTGATGATAGACTAACAAAACATCATCCCCCAACGCCCGTCCGAAGCCTTGGAGTAGAGAACAAGTGAATGGTTCTCGAACGCAAAGTAAGCTGCCACAAGCTGAAAAAGGCTATAAGCCGCACATGGGTAGAACACAGATATATGGTGAGAGATGTTAGGGTGCGAATGTAACATCAAAAACCTACAGCGAAAAGCTATACGGAGAAGTCTGTGCCGTGTTTACGGGAATAGGTAGTTGCGTACCTATTCAAACAAAAACTCTGATTACTGCAACTAAATCGGGGTAGGTATTGAGGTTATGGGTCATGTAACCTTAAAACACAATAAGCCGAGCATACTGCTTATTGCTCCTAACAGGTGGTGCTGAGGATGAACAACAAAAGCCAAGTTATAGAGTTCTTGTAAAAAACTCTGTTGCTATTTGAAAGAATAGCTCAATTATGGGCCTGTAACTCAGTTGGGAGAGTGTCTGCTTTGCACGCAGGAAGTCGCAAGTTCAAGTCTTGTCAGGTCCACCATAAGAGTTAGTTGCTCTCTTAGGATAAAAAAGCACCGTATTAACACGAGTTTACGATAATTAACTGGCCCTCGTCTGTGGGTAAACAGCAGTTTTAGGCTACTATAAGCCGAAGTTTTAAGGGCAGTTTCTTTAAAAAACATGCATATGGTTTTTCTTGTTATCTCTTTTTTATCCTAAAAATAAGACGTAGCAGCATGACTTGAGGCTATACATCAAGCTCCTGAGACCGAAGAAAAAAAGCTCCCTGTATGTCAATGGGAAAATAATCTATCTGTTCCTTAATAATAGGTGGGAGGGAGTATTTTAGGTCGGCAAGACCACGAGAGGATAGCGCTGTTCTCTCAACCCTTTGCAAAGGTTGCTGATGGGTTTTCCAAACGGATGTGGAAATTAAATGAATGGAAGGGTATAATTCAGCCCAAAATCAGCTCTAAAATTCAAGAAAATATATTTGGGTGTGTAGTTCAGTCTGGTCAGAACACTTGACTGTTAATCAAGGAGTCGAAGGTTCAAATCCTTCCATACCCGCCAAAAGTGGAGAGTGTAGGTTCGAGTCCTGCCCCGCTCGTGGGAAACCCTTGCAGGAAGCTGTTAGGTACAGCGCCACTTAGAATTTCTTTCACCTTATTACGCGAAATATGGGATTGAGATGTTGCTTTAGTCGGGTTCTTTTACAGCAGAAAATAAGAACGCACCTGTTTAATTGGGTTTTTCAGCACAGTAAAAACAAGAAAAACCTCGGTTGTTTAGAAATTTTCTTCTGATATTGAATGAAAACAAATAGAGAATTCTCTCATTGCAATGCCGAAAGGTAGTAAGTTACGAATTTACCCATGATAAATTACGAACTTGCTACCGAGTAGGGATAAGAGAGAATTAAACATGCTTTGGTAGCTCAATTGGTAGAGCAGTGGACTGAAAATCCACGTGTAGTCAGTTCGATTCTGGCCTAAAGCACCATTGCTGGCGAGTGAAACGGATATATAAATCACGCTTGGCTCATACCCAAGTAATAGTGGGTTCGACTCCCATGCTTCAGCAACCAAAAAACAAAAGGAAGTAAATTCTAATGACTGATTTTAAGACTTACATTTATTAGACAGCAAGTAATAAAAAGTTTGTTTATAGATGTCCTCATTGTAATAAAGGGATAATGCAAGTAGTAGAGACAAAAATTGCTAAAAATGAAACTAATTTTTTATCTTGGAATTATACTTGCCCAGTTTGTAAGAAGCAAATGGTTTCTATTGAAAAAGATGGTTGTTCTTCTTTTAAAAGTGTGTTCCCTCCGATGACTCAAATTACTAATAAAGAATTTACTGATATTAAAAAGGATGTAGGAGAAAAAGGTATCTATCTGTTCTCTGAAATATAAATGCAGGAGTGCGCAAGTGGTCATAAGCGCCTAGACTTGAAATCTTGTGTGAGCTAAATACTCCCGTGGGTTCGAATCCTACCTCCTGCGCCATTAAACGGAGTCTTTAATATGAAAATCTGGAATGGAAATGATTTTGAATATCTTGGTTATTTTGTAAAAAATAACAAGAAAGTTAAATATTTTGAGGTTTTTGACAAAAATGGCACTCTTCTTTTCAGACAAACTAATTGGGGTCATGCTTGCGTGACTTCAGTTAAACATAAGATTGAAGACTTTCATAAAAAATATGGAAAGGAAATTAAAAATGAGTAATAAGAATTCAATCGAAATCGAACGTAAGTTTTTAATCTCTGGTTTTCCTAAAGTCGATTTTGATGAAGTCGGAATTGTTAAAACTATTTATATTAATATCAAATATAATTCTGACGGAAAAATTTTACAGGAAATTCGTATAAGACGTTGGTTTGAAAGTGGCAAAGGTTATCGTCCAGATGCTCTTACTTTTAAATCTGGTGGTACTTTAACCCGTACCGAAATTGAAACAAATCTTACAGATAATTCTTTGTTTGACTGTTTTAATGAACTTGGTTATAATCCTATTGTAAAAGATTATAGAGGTCTTTACAATAATGGTTATTTAATTGAATTCAATCTTGTAGATGGTGGAACTGATAACTCCTTCTATTATGCCGAAGTTGAATTTGATTCCGAGGAAGAAGCTAATAATTTTGTTTGGCCTTTTCCTGAAGTATTTATTGAGGAAGTTACTAATAAGCCTGAATATAAGATGGCAAATTATTGGAAACGTACTCGTGGATAAGGACTATTGTTTAGTCCTTTATTTGCTGGATTAGCTCAGTTGGTAGAGCGATTGATTTGGTAGAATGACAGAATGGCAATGTCTGAGGGTAGCTCCCAAGGTCAGTTAGTAACTGTTATGAGTTCGAATCTCATTTCTATCCCCAGTAATCAATAGGTCGGGGGTTCAAGTCCGTCATCCAGCTCGTCACCATGTAAGAGCCTTCCCGTGGCGGTGATGTTTTTACTAATCTTACGAATAAAAGAGGATTTTTATTATGGACGAATTTTTAATCTCTGAAATCTTTGAGCAGATTAAAACTTTAAAGAAAGACAAGTATACCAAGTATACCATGAAAGATGTTAATACCATTTGCGATTTGCTTGGTATTGAATTGTTTTGGTATCAAAAGTTTGTTCTTCTTCGTCAGCTTAATGATAAAAATTATATAATGAGTAAATAGCCTAAATTGACTCCTTTACAAAAATTAAAGTTTATTAAAATATGGTTAGGAGAGGATTTCTTTTTTCCTAAGCAACGTGAAGAAAAACTTTTAGATTTGTTAAAGGAAGAAAAAGAAATCAAATGCTCAAAAGACTATAATTCTTATTTAGCTACTTTAAAATTTCTTGAACAAATTCTTACAGATGCTCAAACATGGGATGAATTTGTTGAGGATGAGTAAAAAGAAAATTTAAAAAGTACTTGACAAGATGATGAGTATGTGGTATACTTAAGATGTGGTTGAGAGATACAACCTAAAAAATGCGGCAGTGTGGAAGTGCTATCCAGCCCTGACACCGAATTAGGGAGTCGCCAGTTGGAATCTGGTCTGCCGCTCCAATTCCTTAGTAGTTTAAAAGACGATAAATAAATTAAAACACCCTTCAGTCGGAAAGCCTCTAATGAGTATAGAATGGCACTCAAGTAGGGAGTTCTGGATGGGCGAATCGGAACCACCAGCTAAGGAAAAATATATAGGGGTGTAGCCAAGCGGTAAGGCAAGGGACTTTCAAGAATTAATTCAAGTAGAATCCGGTGGATTAGTTTAAAGACTGTTTCGACGGTATATTGGTTCAAGTCCAATATTCTTGACCAGACTCCCTGATTCGAAGGTTCAAATCCTTCCATCCCTGCCATAAGCAACAATTCAAATTATCGTTTAACGTAGACGCTTACAGCAAACAATAATAAAATCAAATTCTATTAAAAAAAGATTTATGGTATTGTTCCTTGCTAATTAGTTTATGATGCTTTCATGATTCTCCTTTGTTAGTATTATGCGTCTAGTTTATAAGTGCCGTACCAAGGTTGGAGCTGCTCGACGGAGAACTTAAGAAGGGGTTCGAATCCCCCACGGTGCAAGATTGAATTGTTTGGAGTACTACAAACAAGATGGTAAGTTATTGATGATTTAAAAGTAAACCCTTACAGCAATTTAATTATTTAATTTTAGCCTTTACAGAAATTAAAGATAATAAAGGGTTTAGTCCTGTAATGTTGAAAAAGTAGACACTAACAGCAATTAAAATAAAAATACTGGGAAATATATTTAATTGGAATAAATACTTTTTTTAGATTTTTTATGGTGTCTAGGATTTTATATGGTGTTGTAGCTCAGTCGGTAGAGCAGTCAACCTCAGAATAGCTTAAGAAAAGCAAAAAAATGCGAGTTCAAATCTTGCTTCTGGGACCATTATAATTGACAGGCCGTTGGTTCAAGCCCAACCAGCACCACCATTTAAAATACAGGTAGCATTGGAGTAATTAACCAATGAGAAAATAATGCCCAAACATTAAGCTGTATTTTTTAAAAATTCTTTTGGGAGGATTAAAAAATGATTGAGTTAACTGAAGAACAAAAAAATTTAGAATTATCAAACGATAATTGGAAAATTGTTCCAAATTGGTCAAGATATGAAGTAAATTAGTATCGGATTTTACGAAACAAAAAAACCAAACATATTTTAACATCAAAAGATAATAAGAGAGGATATTTAATTTATCTTGTTCTTAGAGATGATGATAACAGAATCCACATTTTGTCAAAACATAAAGCTGTAGCTTTAGCATGGATTCCTAACCCTTAGAATTTACCTATTATAAATCACAAAGATGAAGACAAATTAAATTGCTTTTATTAGAATTTAGAATGGTGTACAAGCAGTTATAATAACAGTTACAACGGGACAGGTAAAAAGAGAAGTGAAAAATTTAAAAAGACTTTTTTTGTTTATGATTCTGAGCGGAATTTAATAGAAAAAAGAAGAGGTATAAATGAATTTTGTGTAGAAAATAATTTATCTTCTCGGTGTGTTAGCTCTATCTTAAAAAAGAATAGTGAAGAAGAAAAATGTTATAGTATAAAAGGATTTTATCTTTTTTACGAACAAATAACAAAAGAAGATTTTTTATAGAGAAAGCAAAAAGTTTTTAATATAGGGAATTTAGGTAAAAAGAAATTTTCTAAAAAAGTTTATCAATATGACTTACAAAACAATCTTCTTCAAATTTATTCTAGTGTACATGAGGTTAAAGAGAAAAATGATTTAGCTACAACGTCAGTAATAAGTGCTTGTTGTAGAAATAAAATAAAAACTGCTTATGGATATAAATGGAGTTATGTTCCATTATAATAAAAAATAAAGTAGACTCTTACAGCAATTACTTAGAGACTTGTGATTTGGGATTACATATGTTTTGAAAAATGAGTCTAGCTTTATTAAGCGCCTGTAGTCTAATTGGATAAAACAGCACTCTTCTAAAGTGTATTTTTTATACGAGTTCGAATCTCGTCAGGCGTACCATGAGGAGTAGCATAGCGGCAAATGCACTAGTCTCTAAAACTAGGTAAACAGGGTCGGCACCTGTCTCCTCTGCCAGATATTGAGGGAATTAAATAAAAAATCTTAATTCCCTCTTTTATATAAAAACAAAAACAAAGCAAACAAAAAACTAAAGTAAAACAAACAAAGTAAAACAAAGAAATTAAAGGAGACAAAAAATTATGTGTGACAACTGCAAGAATGACATTTCCCGACCGTCTAACTCTTCCATTGCTTATGGTGTTTATGAGAGTGGTGGCGTAGTCAAGGCTGAGGTAACTGATACTGCATTTGATGCAATGCATGTTATTACTCGTCTTTGTGAAAAGGCTGATATGAAGACTATTTCTCTTGAGGGTATTTGGGAGAACACTCTTCTTGAAAACAGCTATCGTGGTAAGGCTAAGGTAAACCATGCTGACGGTGATAAGTTCGTTGAGGACATTGGTAAGGAGTTTGCTCGTGGCAAGGCTCTTGAAAAGTATCATCGAGCATTTGACCGTAAGATTCTTGCAATGCTTCTTGATGCACGAGTTCTGGTTGCAACTATTGAACATTATTGTGCTAAGAAGAGTATCAACACTGAAAAGATTCCTTCGATTGAAGCGATTTCTAAGAAGCGCTTTGGTTGTAAGTAATTAAAAATAAAAAACAGTTCATTTAAAATTTTCATAAATTCACTCCAAAAAGAGGAAGAGGTCTAAGGGCTTCTTCCTTTTTTTATACATTTTTTGGTAGAATTTTTTAATAAATGCTTGACAAGAAAAGATATCTATGGTAATATCTAAATAAATAGAAAGGAGAGTTGTTATGGCAATTAACAATGCAATTACATACGGAGAAGTCGAGGAATTTTTCTCTACTCTTTTGTCTCCTGAGACTCCTAAGATTCGTAAGTATCATGTTTATGGAATGTATCAGCGTGAACAAGAGAATGAAAAGAAAGTTGCCGAGTTTGAAAATGCAGTAACCAAGAATTCTGATGGTTGGCGTTTTTTTGGCTCGATGATTGGCGAAGATATGTGCATTGTCACAGGAATCAATCGTAAAGAGGAAATTTATTACATTCCCACTTATAAAGACAAAGAAAATAAGATTCATGTTTGTAATACTTATTTTGTAGATTTTGATGAAGCAGTTCTTGCTTGTGTGATTTATAAGAAAACTGATTCTGTTGAGTCTGTACAATGGGTTTGTAAATTAATTAATAATTAAAAGAGGTAAAATAAAATGCGTAAGCTTAATACAATTCAGAAGAGAAATAATCTTAATACTGTGTACGCAGTTGATGAAAAGGGCATTGGTAATGCCAACCATGTTTACAATGTTATTGTAACTGATGGTCAGGGTAATGAGACTCCATATTCTATTGCTTTCCAGAATGGTCCTCGCAAGGAAATGAATTCAATTCATGGACTTCTTGACACAGACCTTCTTGAGATTGTTCGTGACCGTCTTCAGGGTTTCCAGTCTGGTGAATTTGCTTGTCGTGAAAATGCCATTGCACTTACTCATCTGGAAGAGTGTTTATTGTGGATGAATTTTCGTGTTGAGAATCGTGCAGAACGTGGAGTGCTTGGTACTTCTAATAAGTAATTAAGATGGATAGAAACAATCTTGTTGTAATTAAAGGGGGGAAGGATGAAAATTCTTCTCCTTCTTTAGAAAATAGACCAATTCCAAAGTGCAAATTCTGTTCTCAGCCAATGATTGCTGGAGAGAAAGATACCTATTATTGCACTTGTAAGAATTATTTATCTTATTTACGTTTATTAGAGCAAATGCAAAAGTTAGAAGAAACTTATAAAACCAATATGGCTACTTATCAATCTATTGCTCAAAAGCTTTTGCAGGATTCTGATTACTACAAAAAGGTAATTGCTCTTACAAGAAAGAGACAGGAAGAAGAAAAGGAAGAAAAAAGCAATCCTAAGAAACCAGTAAAGGTAATTAACTTTACAGAAATAAACAATAATAAAAACAAGACAAAAGCTGAGAACGATGATGTTTTAGGATATTATTGGTTTCCTCCAATTAACTGAATTATTAATAAAACAAAGTAAAAAAGAAAGGAGACAAAGAAATATGCCCCAGTGGGAAAGATGGCAAGGAGAATTGCTTCACAGTCTCCAAGATATTACAACATATAGTCATTTAGGACTTGTATTTACTTTAATTCCAAACGATGAAATTTCTATAGACCAAGAAGAAAAAGAATTGCATTTGTCAATCAAAGCAATGGTTTATAAAAAATACTATAATTCTATTTCGCCCCCAAGATGGACTTGGAATGATTCTTTAGCATCCGCAAAAAACAATTTAATGGTATTTATCAATGAATGGTTAAAGAGAAGGGGGTTATTGTAATACAAACGATGGAAAGTAATAATAAAAAGCTGCATGGTATTTTAGGATTAATTCTTAATGCTTTTTACTTTTTTATTGGAGCACATTATTTAACTACTTGTCATACGACAAGTATATTATCGTATATTGTTTTAGCTGTTGCATTTTCTGTTTACATTGGATATTGTTATACTTTTGGTGTTAAATGGGAAATTAAACACATTCAATCCAGTCAAGAAAAAATTGAAGCCATGGAAAAGAAAATTGAAAACATGGAAAAGAGTATTAGTTATCTTATGCAACACACGCCTTTAGATGAAGAAAAATATCAAAAATATTTAGATATTTCTGAACAAGAAGGGTTTGACCCAATTACACAACAGAGGCTTTAAAAAATATTTTAAAAAGTATGTAATAAGTACTTGACAAGATGAAAGTTAAGTGCTATTATATAACCAAGCTAAAGGTAACACTTTAGCGAACTAGAAAAGGCTTAAGACAAGATGTAGCAAGCATTATGTAATTGATTTGGTTGTAAGGCGTCTCACCAACGCAGATTGCTACGACGAACTAAACTTGCTTAAAGGTAGCGGGAGCAATCCTCTAAAAGATTTCCGATGGTGGTGTATGGAACTTCTATATCTTATGTAAGAAGGTAAATGGATAAGGCAACATTCGTGTTAGCGTTTATCGTGTAGGAAATTTTAGAGCAGATAAAAAGAAAGGAAAATACAATGTCTACTAAAATTTATGAAATTATTCCTTATGAAGTAGAAGCTTTAAAGTGGGAAAAAGACAATTGGAACGAAGTGGTAGAATTTTTTAAAGCTCATAATACTGAAATTAAGAATATTGTTAAATATTCTGAAAAGGAACTTGAAGGTTTTAAGAAGCTTAATAAGACTTGGTTTGAAAAGAAATTTGATAATGAAGGTAGAAATTCTTTTATTGCTTATAGACGAGAAAATGATTCTTATGATGAATATGAAGAATTTGTTTTACTTGGAGATTATTTTGTAATTGGAAAAGATGGTTTAGTTTATGTAAAACACGGTCTCAATTTTGAGAGTATGTTTAGGGAGAAAGAAAATGTTTGAAGTTAAGTTTCTTCGTCATAACAAAAAAAAGTACAACAGTAATGTTTCTCAAGAATATTCTTTTAAGAAGACTTTTAATACTGTAACAGAGCTTATGCAGTATTTAGATAAAGCTCCACGAGCCTCTGTTTCAGTAGTTGATTATAGTGGTCTTAGTCATTCTGAATGGTATGCTTTTTGTCAAAAGAGACATCAGCAACTTTGGAATGAAAGACTTAAGTATAAGAAAGACCATCCTGAAATTTCTTGGATTGACCAGTATCTTACACCTGAACATAAGAGATTAGAATTCTATAATTTGTTAAAAGGCGGAAAGTTTGAACCTACGCATAGACTTCCAAAAAACTATTATAAAAAGCACAATCTATAATTAAATTAACAAGTTGCTGCAAAGTTGTCAAGAAAAAAGTTTTTAGAACTTCTTGACAACTTTGTTTCTTTATGCTATACTTTATTTATAAAAATATTTAAGGAGTTTTTGAAATGGAAAAAACTTTTAATATTAAGTGTACCATGGAAGAAAGATGGATTGATTCTTTTCTTTCTATGTTACGTTATATGGAAGCCTGTGGAAAGATTGGACATTCTACTTTAATTGGTTTCTATAGTGATGGTGATGGAGATTTTAGACCTCTGTTTGAACCTGATGTACAATTTAATAGAGATGACGGCTATGTTCCTGAAAAGGATAGTGGCAAAATCCCTTCGAGGATTTATGATGCTGGCTAAAAGTTAGCCAAGATTGGAGACTTTGATGATTGGAAGTATTGGAAAGTAAAACAGTTGTTCCTTTTACGCCAGAAGAATTTGTCGAAAGAGCGCAAGAGATTGTAGATTTATGTCAAGGTGATGCAACTCTTTTAAATGGTTGGGGACATAGAGCAATGGATAGTTTAATGGAAGATGTGTTATGGTCTTTAGGTTTTGATAAACGGATTGAAATTTTTGACCAATTACGTCGGATAAGGTATTAATATGAAACAAATTAGGAAAAATGTTTTTGAGACTAATTCTTCAAGTGTTCATTCATTGAGCATTGAGGGTAAAGATAATTATGATTATACTCAGTTGGATGATTATATTGAAGAAGATTATGGTCACAATGGTTACGGCAAGTATCTAAAATTAAATTTTGAAACCTTTGGATGGGGTTGGGATTCTGATTTAGATGACAATAGCGCAATAGCTAAACTTGAATATATTTTAACTGCTATAACTTGTTTCCAAGGTTATAATGTTAATTGGAGCAGCAAAGAAGATAAAGAAGAAGCTATTAAAGAAGTTATGGAATCTGATGATTTCCAAAAGTTTGAAGATGATGTAAAGTACGCTCTTTCTAAGCATGATATTCACATTACAGGAATTGAAATTAGTCCTGATGAAGATGGTTATGTAGACCATCAAAGTCTTGATTATTATGTTTCTGATGGGATGTATTATATTTTTGCAAGAGATGGAATTACATTAGAAGATTATATTTTTAATAAATGTTATAGTTTGATTATCGACAATGACAATCACTAACGCAAAGATAAAATAAAACAAGATAGAATAAAAGTGAAATTTTATCGTATCAATTTTTATTAAAAAATTAACAATTTCTCTTGTTTTTTAATAAAAAAGTTGCAAAAACAGAGTAAAAAAACAATTAAGGAGTAATTAAAATGTCTAATAATAATAGTTGTATGTTTAAGTGCAAGAAGAAGAACTCAATTGATGGCAAGATTTATCGTGTGTATTAGATTATGCCTCTTCCAAATCAGTTTGGTGCTCTTGGTCTTGTAGGCATTATGTATTGTGAACAGGATAAGAAGTTTGACGCTAATGATTTAAGTCAGTTTGAAATTATTGATGAGATTTCCCTTCAGTAATTAAATCAAAAGTTAACAAAATAATTTAATAAGTACTTGACATTTACCTCTCCTTATGATATTCTTTTAGTAGAAAAAATAAGGAGAGGTGTTTTTATGAACCTTTGCAATCAGTATAATCGTTTCGTTCGTTTTGTTGGTGATATTCTCATTACTGACCCTTGTTATATTATCCGCGAAGACCGTAAGATGAATTATAATGCTTATCCTAAGATGGAAGATTATTATTCTAAATACAAGATTATTGGGGATGGTCACAAGGGATATCCCTCTCCTGATATGTACGAGGATGTTACTTGGATTGATATGGAAAGACCTCTTCGCCCTCATGAACTTCCTACAAATCATCGCACTCCTGAGCGTGAGCATGAAGCGGCAGAAGCCTTTGATAAGTGGATTCATGGAGAAAAGACAAAGAATCCGAGAATCCATAGAGTTGCTTTCTCTTTTACTTACGAAGCAGAGAATCTGGCTTATAATGAAGCTGTAGAAAAATGGGAAGTTGAGCAGGAAGATGATTGGGGAAAGTGTTGCTGTGGAGAAGCCATGGAAAAGCTTGGCCTTAATACTTTTATCGTATGCGACACTATTTATGGTGATTGGTCTTGCAGTGTTTTTAATTCTTTGACCAAAGAAAAAATGGGAGAGTTCTGTGCTGATTCTGGTCAGGTTGGTATCTTTCTTATGGATGAAGTACTTAAGTACAATCCTGACCTTAATCTTCCTAAGCATTGTGCTACTATTATTAAAAACTTTGATGGACATGTTCGTGTCAATAAAAAGAGTAATGGTAAGTACACTTACGATGGTGAAGAGTATGAGGATATTGTTGCAGAAGTTGAGGGGGTTAGCAATACTTTGAATTTCAAGAGTGCTCAGACTGGATTTTAAGGAGATAATATGAAACAGATTAGACGTAATGTTTTTGAAACTAATAGTAGTTCAAGTCATTCTCTCGTAATTACGACTGATAATGAACATTATACGAGAGAAGAAATTAATAAAAATTTTTATGTGACCAAGAAGGGTATCGTAAGGTTATGGGAATCTTCTCTTGAATTTTACCGCTCTCCTTTTGATATGCTTGTGACTTTCAAAGACAAGTTGAGATATGCAATTGCTTCTTCTAATGGTAATCTTGTAGATGAATGTAGAGAAATTTGTAAAAAGTATATTGATGGATTTACAGATTTTGAATTCGATACCAAAGATTATGTTTGGGATTCAGAAGTTAAAGATTATGTAGAAGCAGAAGAACCCATTCCTAACTATGGTGGTACTGATGATTATCAGATTGAGGGTTGGCTTAAGTCTTATAACGTATCTCTTGAGGAATTTTTAACTAATAAGAGATATATTGTAGTTGTGGATGGCGATGAGTATCAAATCTTTGACCATATTAAGAAGTCTGGTCTTTTTGATACTTCTAAAATCATCCATGATAGTTACGAAGAAGCAGAAGTCGAATGGCGAAAGCAATATTTAGCTCAACTGGAAAAGGAGAAAAAAGATGCAGACTCCAAACATAAAGACTAAACGCAAAATGAAGCGTTATGAATTATCTGACTATTTTCTTTCTTTAAATACAGCAGAACAAATTATTCTTCTTACTGATGCAGGGTTTAAAGAGGGATTTTGGAGAGAATCTAAAAAGTCTGACCATTATTGGATGACTTATCATTTTTGTCTTTTCAACTCCAAAATAGAAAGAATTTCGTATGAATTTAGCTTTGATGTAGCAATTGACCTTGATGACCTTAAATCTTGGAATGATTTTGATAATCTTGAAGTTATTGATGATGATTTTGGTCAACCGTACAATGCTTTTTTCAGAGCTCAAGATAGTGGACACAGTTTTTCTTTTCTTGATATGATTATTAAGAAGTATGAAAATAAAATGAACAAATTGGTAGAATCCAAAATTTTAGAAGAGGTAAAATTAAATGAAACAAATCCGTAAAAACGTATTTGAAACGAATTCTTCTTCTACTCATACACTTGCTATTTGTACTGAGGATGAGTATAAAGATTGGCAAAATGGTAAATTGCTTTTTAATAAGTGGAAGGAAACATTTATTAAAAACACCATCAAAATTACAAAGCAAGACCGAGAAGAAGCAGAAAGATGTTATAATCAATACAAAGGCAAGTATTACAAAGACTGGTCTGAACTTACAGATGCAGAAAGAGAAGAATACACTTATAATCATATTGCTCAACAGCGTAGGCAGGAAAAGAGTCTTTCTTTTGAAGAAGATGGTTTAACCTATCAAGAATTTATGCAAAATTGTAATAATGATGGTCTTGAAACTGAAACTTCTCATTACACTTCCCCTAGTGGAGACAAGCTTGTTATTACTTGTGCTTATGGATATAATTAAATAACTAGAAATTTTAATAGGTCAAGGAGAATATTTTTTATTAACTCCTTGACTTATTTGTTTTTATAGGGTATAATTTAGTTACTCGAAAGGAGATATGATTATGCTCGAAGGAATTAATATTATTAGTACAGAAGTAATTAAATATGTAACCATTCCTATTTTTATTATTTCTTGTGCGATTGCTTGTGTTTTTATGTTTTTGTCAATCCAAATTTTAAAAATTGGTTTTGAAATTACGAAATCTATTCCGCACAAGCTCTTTAAAATTGTTTTTAGCAGCTTAAATATTATTATTTTAGGACTTTGTCTTTTCTGTTCTTCTATTATAGTAAGCAGAGCTCTTAATGATTGTTTTTTCAATCCAGTTTACGATACAGAATATACTGTAACGATTTCCGATGAAGTTAGTTATAATGAATTTACTAAGAAATATGAAATTCTTGAATATAATGAAAAAGATAACACTTATGTAATTAGTGAGAAAGAAAATGTCGATTGAAAATAATCCAGCTATTGAAATTCTTAATACAGTTGTAACTATGAAAGACGGAGACCTGTTTGTTCTTGTTGTTTCTGTTATTATTGTGCTTACTGGAATTATTTGTATGATTGCTTTTATTGTAGATTGGGTTAAAGGATGTGGGTCAATGGATGGATTTGGTTTTATTATTGCAGCAACAATTATTTTCAGTGTGATTACAGGATTCAATGTTTATGCAATGAAACATCCAGTTGAAGTCATCTCTTATGAAGTTAGATTTACTGACCCAGACCATTTTTCTTTAACTGATTATGAAAAGCTTCAAGAAAATTATACAGTAGTGTCTGTTGATGGGAAAATTTACACATTAAAAGAAAGGGCTGACAAAGATGATTGATGGTGTTAATCTAATTACTACTGAAACTATTTGTATTTCTGGTAGTTTTTTAAGTAATTTAATTCCTGCTATTGTTGGAGCAATAGGCTGTATTGCTGTAATTGTTGTAGCAATTTCTTGGGTTAAAGAAGAAGAAGCATGGGGAGCATTTTTCTTTTGTTTATCTATGGGTCTTTCTTTAGGTGTTGTTTCTTTTATTTGTTTTAATGATGCCTTTAATCCAAGATATGAAGACCGATATCTTGTTCAATTAGATGATAAAATTTCTTCTGAGTTTATTGATAAATACGAAGTAGTTGAACGAAAAGGCAACAATGTTTATGTAATTAGGGAGAGAGATACAGATGATTGATGGGGTTGAAGTTTTAACTTCTGAAAGTGTTAGAATATCTCCTGAATTTGATGCTTTAATTTTTGTTGGAGTTCTTTTTATAGGTTTCGCCTTAGTTGTATTTTATTGCTTTGGCTACTGTGTTAAAAACAAATTTGGTTGGCTAGCTCTTGTTTGCGCTATAGAAGTTATTTCACTTAGTTTGATTGCTGGTAAGATGTTTAAGGATGCCTTCTTTCCAATCTATGAAGAAAGATATATGATACAATTAAAAGAAGAAGTTCCTTTAAATTTTATAAAGAATTATGAGATTCTTGAAGATAAAGGAAATGACATTTATATTGTTAGAGAGAAAGGAAACGAATAAAAATGAAGTTTTATTGGGTTGATTTTAATTAAAAATCTGCTTTTTAAGGCTTGTTTTTATTAGAAAAGTTGCAAAAATAGTATAAAATAGGAGAAAAACAATGAAGATTTATTGCGCATATGACCACCTGAATTGTGAATCTGCTCCAAAGTCTCAGGAAGAGGTTCATGCTTGTGAATATTATGGTTCTTACCTTTGTAATGTTTGTCCCTCTCGTTATGATGGTGACAAAGTAAAGAAGTATATGGAGGATAATCCTCGTGAACACTAATGGAGTTAAACTGTATAATGAACGTGTAACGAAAGAATTTCTTAAGTATCGTAAGGTTCGTCGTATTTATTGCAGTGATTGTGATGTTGAAATGAAGCTGGGTGAAATGAATTATACTACTTATGCTACTTATCCGCCCATTTATGAGTTTGTATGTCCCAAGTGTAATCACAAAATGACTTCTTCTGTTATGTATCCTGTAATTGAGGAAGTTTGGGAAAATGAAGATAATATGAGAAGAGAGGTAATGGACTAATGAGCAATATTAAGACTTATCAGAATGGCAACTATATGGTTTCCATCGACTTGGCAAATGGAACCAAGACTCGTGAAAATGATTTGAGCTTTTTCAAGGCTGATTTTCCAGAGTGTTGCGATTATAAAATTACAAACTGCTGCCCATTTGGAAATTGTCAGTTTTGCCATGAAAATAGCACTCCAACTGGCAAGCATGGTGATATTCTTGGTGAACAGGGACTTAAGGTACTTGAAAGCTTCCATGAATACACAGAGCTTGCAATCGGAGGTGGAGACCCTCTTTCTCATCCTGATTTGATTCCTTTCCTTCGTAAGTGTAAGGAACTGAATCTTATCCCTAACATGACTGTTCACCAGTTTGCCTTTATGAAGAATCAGGAGCTTATTGAACAGCTTGTTAATGAGAAGCTTATTTATGGTATTGGTGTCTCTCTTGTTGACCCTCTTCAGCCGCAGTTCCTTAAGACTATTTCTAAGTATCCTAATCTTGTTCTTCATGTCATTAATGGCATTGTAACGATGGATACTCTTCGCGCTCTTAAGAATCGTAATCTTAAGATTCTCATTCTTGGCTATAAGACTGTTCGTCGTGGTGAGGAATATGTTAAGGAAGATTGGGCTAAAGAACTTGTAGCAAATAAGCAGAAAGCAATCTATGACAATCTTGGTCGTATGATTGACGAGAAGTGGTTTTCTGTTATTAGTTTTGACAACCTTGCTATTAAACAGCTTGAACCTCAGCGTCTTATGTCTGAGGAAGATTGGAATATTATGTACATGGGTGAAGATTATGGTAATATGTCCAGTGCTTCTATGTACATTGATGGAGTTGAGATGCAGTACGCAAGAAATTCTTGTGATGTAAATAATCGCTATGATGTTGGCGATAAGACTGTTACTGAAATGTATCAGTTTTTGAGAGATTTGAATGAGGAGAAGAACAATGAAACAGATTCGTAAGAATGTATTTGAAACAAATTCAAGTTCTTGTCATTCTCTTGTTATTTCAAAAGATGATTATGGTCCTAAACATATTCCAGCTTATCTAAATTTTAATGCGGATGAAGATTATGGCTGGGAAAGAAGTTGCTACTCTTCCACAGAAGATAAGGCTTCTTATCTTTACACTGCCATGCTTAACTGTGATATGTTTGCTCAAGCGAAGGATTTTAAGCGTAAACTTGAAGAAGATTTTAAGATTAAAATTTTCGTTCCTGACTATAAAAAAGAGACAAGCAAATATAGTGGTTGGGAATTTTGGGATAATGGCGGTTCTGTAGACCATGCAGGAGAACTTGTTCCCTTCATTAATGAAATTCTGGAAGATGATGACAAGTTAAAGCGTTTTCTCTTTGACCCAAAAAGTTGTATTTATACTGGCAATGATAATGGTTGCGACCCTGATGATGATTGTTATGTTGCTGATGTAGATGAAAATGGCGAATATTACGATTGGCGCACTGAAAAAAATGTTAAACATCCTTTTTGGAATGGAGAACATTATGAATATTACTTTAAGGGGAATTAATAATGACTAATACAGGTGATTATCATCCCGTTAAAGGGTATTGCAATGAAAAAGGCATTTGGTGTGAATATGCCAATATTAGAGGGTATTGTGGCTTAACTGCGTGTTTAAAGCACAATCCTGTTCAGTTGAATAACGCATCTGATTTCAGTTTAAATTTTTCTCGCTCTGAAAAATCTAAGATGTTTGTTAAATTTGAGCCAAAAGAATTTAACATGGAGAAAAATTATGATGATACAGTTAATTTAAATTTTACTCTGCCTATTGTAAATCAGGATTCTAATGAAGAAACTGGTACTTTAAAAGTAAAAATTCCTCGTGCTAAATATGAATTCGAGAAAGGTGGAATTAAAATTTTTCTCTTAAAATCTGAGTAAAGGGTATAACTGGGTATAAAAGGGTATAATTATGGTTGATATTAAGTGGCTTTAGACTCAAGAAGGATAGAAAGCTTATTAGACTTGGATAAGAAAATTAGCAAATAGAGCAGAAGATAGAACAGATATTCCAATTTTAGTAGATACCAATGGAGAAATTTAGGTTTGGGTAACAATAAATAAAAAATACCTATCTAAAGAGCAATTTGAAAAACTTGCTGACAAATCTGATGGTGAAATTACTACAAAATTAGAATTTAAAACAAAAGATATTATTATAAGAGAGCTTACTTCTATTGCAAAAAGCAGAGATGCTTTAGCAAATAATGAAGATGAAAGAGAACTTTTATGTCCCCTCGTTTCATTGTTTCAGGGAATAGAAGATGCTATTACTAATGATATTTGCTATAAAGCTCAAAATGCTAAACAGCTTTTTATAAACAATTTCGAAAAAAATTTAGGGAAAGACGAAAATAATTCTAATAACCTCTTGACAAACTAAGATACATCTGTTATAGTATCTATTGTCATAAGTAGTTAGACTCTCACAGCAAACTACAAAAAACTTTTATTTTGAAAAAAGGACAAAAAGAGTCTAGTCCTTTAGAAAAGGAGAAAATTATGTATAACTACAACAATCCTAACAAGAAGAAGAACACTAAGGCTTGGGCTCCTAAGCCTGAGAAGACTGTTCAGACCAATCGAGTTAACCGTAAGGCTTCCTTTATGGACAAGGTTGAGAAGACTGCCAAGGGCTACTACACTCAGGTTGCAGTTCCTACTCTTCCTGCCGACAAGCAGTATACCTCTAATGGTGCTATTGCATATAAGTCCTCTGGTTCTGCTCTTCTTGACATTAACACTTCTATCTCTGCTCTTCGTAGCCTCCCTGATGGTGATATTGTGAAGAAGTTCCGTGCGGCTTATTCTGAGAATCCTCGTCTCGCTATTCGTTGGCTGTTCTATGCTGGCGATATCCGTGAGGGTCAGGGTGAGCGCCGTCTTTTCCAGATTTGCCTTAAGGATATGATGAATAATGGTGGTGCTCAGATTGTGGCGAACCTGATTCCCATGATTCCCGAGTATTCTCGTTGGGATTACATCTATACTGTCATGGATAATCCTACTACTAAGCCTGTTGTTCGTGAACTGATTCGTAAGCAGTGGAAGGAAGATATGGCTAATATGAAGAAGGGTAAGTCCATTAGCCTTATGGCGAAGTGGCTTGATAGTGCTTCTTCTCACAGCCATGATACTCGTAAGCGTGGTCTTAAGACTATGGATATGCTCGGTCTGACTGAGCGTGAGTATCGTAAGGGTCTGTCTGCTCTCCGTAAGCACCTTGACGTTGTTGAACGTAAGATGTCTTCTCAGAATTGGCAGAGCATTGATTATGAGACTGTTCCCTCTAAGGCAAACCTTAATTACAATAAGGCTTTCCTTCGCAATGATGAGGAGCGCCGTCGCGCCTATCTGAACGCTCTTACTAAGGGTGAGGCAAAGATTAATTCTTCCGTATCTAATCCTTGTGACATCGTTCATAAGTACTGTGAAAACGAATGGAATACTTATCCTCGTTCTCGTGATGCTGCCCTTGAAGGTATGTGGAAGTCTCTTCCTAATCTTGTAACCGACGATAGTTCTACTATTGTTGTTGCAGATGGCTCTGGCTCTATGTGCGCTACTGTGGGTCGTACTCGTATGACTGCTCTTGAGGTTGCTAACTCTCTTGCAATTTACTTTGCAGAGCGCGCTAAGGGTGCATATAAGGGTCGTTACATTACTTTCTCTGCACGTCCTCAGATGGTTAATGTAAATCACGACTCTTTGTATGAAAATCTTAGGGAAGCTGCTCGTCATAACGAAGTTGCTAATACCAACCTTGAAGCAGTATTTGACCTGATTCTTGATACTGCAATTAAGAATCATTCTCCTCAGAGTGATTTGCCTAAGAATATTCTGATTATCAGTGATGGTGGTTGGGATTCTATGGTAAATATTCGTAATTTTAGCACTGGCAGTGATTATGGTTATTGGGGCTATAACACCACTCGTGCTACTGCTAAGGAAGCTCCTGCTTTCCTTAAGTCCATTGAGCAGAAGTACAAGAACGCTGGATATGCAATGCCTATGATTATTTATTGGAATGTATGTGGAAACGGTACTACTGGTAACGGTCTTCCCATGACTAAGAATGATTATGGCATTATGGTTAGTGGTTTCAGTGTAAATACGCTTAAGATGGTAATGTCTGGTAAGACTAATCCTTGGGATGCGCTTATGGATGTTCTTCTGACTAAGCGTTATGACGCTGTTGAAACTAAGGCTTTTGCCTAAGTTAAAAAATAAATTAAGAGAGGGGTAATTCCCTCTCTTTTTTTATTGTTTTCTATTGACAAGTAAGGAAAATTGTGTTATTCTTTATATATAATCACAATTATATTAAGTGAAAGGTGTATTATTATGGGCTATTTTCGTAATTTAACTAATGCAGAACTTTGGTCGGCTTGTTCAGAGCTTAAAGAGATTGAAAAAAAGAATCCTCCAAAAAACAAAGAGAATTGGCCTATTAAGTACGGAAGCTATTTTTCTAAGGCAGTAGATTATTATGACCATTTCGTATCTATGCCAGTTACAGTAGCGGTAAGCGAACTTAAATTTGAAGCAGAAAGACGAGGTATTATTAATGACTGTAAAAGAGTATAATGAATGGCGTAAAGAATTTGGTCATGTTCAAGTTTTACTTTATGCTTTTCCAAATGTTTTAAAGAAAATTGGCAATGAAGATTTAATCAAAGAGCTTAAGATTTTAGGGTATGATGAACATACTCTTGACTTTCTTAATTCAGCTATGGATGCTTGGGAGAAAGTTGAAAAGGAAGAACTCATGAAAGATATGAATGTTCAACCTGACCCAAATACTACTACTCCTAAGAAAGCACCTGTTATGCCAGAAGAGCCTAAAAATCCTTCTATTTCTAATTATCATATTCAACCTTTTTATTGTGATAAGTGTATTCATAGTTGGGGCGTAGATTGTTTTAGAGACCCTGTAAATGATATACCTTGTCCTAATTATAGAAGAGACCCGCCCGATGGAGGTTTTTACGGATAATGAGAGTTTTATCTTTGTTTGATGGTATTTGTTGCGGTCATCTTGCACTTGAAAGAGCTGGAATTAAGATTGATTCTTATGATGCTTATGAAATTGAAAAGAATGCAATTAAAGCCACAGAAACAAATTTCTCTGATGTAGTTCATCATGGAGATGTAACTAAAGAAGATTTTACTAAATATCAAGGTAAAGTTGATTTAATTATTGGTCGGAGTCCATGCCAAGGTTTTAGTAGTTCAGGTAAACAGCTTAATTTCAATGACCCTCGAAGCAAACTTTTCTTTGAATATGTAAGAGCAATTAAGGAATGTCAACCTAAATATTTTCTTCTTGAAAATGTTGTAATGAAGAAGGAATGGCAAGATATTATTTCTTCTTATCTTGGAGTAGAACCCATTGAGATTAATTCTTCTCTTGTTTCAGCACAGAATAGACGTAGACTCTATTGGACTAATATCCCTAATGTAACACTTCCCGAAGATAAAGATATCAAGTTAGAAGATATTCTTGAAGATATCGAATTTTCCAATCCTGCGGCAATTAGAGGACGTAGATTAAACAAAGCTACTATTGTTGGTCGCAGATTAGATAAAAATGGACATAGGAAAGATACCGATAAAACGATTCCTATTACTCAGTGTCTTGAAGTCCGTGCTACAAACACAGACAAATCAAATTGTCTTACTACTGTAGACAAGGATAATGTTCTTACGCCACTTTCTATTGGTAGACATCCAGATGCTTTTAAAAATAATTTACCTTTTAGATATTATACGACAAAAGAAATGTGTCGTTTACAAACTGTTCCTGATGATTTTCTTAATATGATTCCAGATAGTGCAGCAAGAAAGGCATTAGGAAACGGATGGACAGTAGATGTAATTGCTCATATTTTTAGTTTCCTTCCAAATGAATATAAAGAGGATAAAACGAATGACTGAAAACAACAACATAGATTTACTCAGAGCCAAAGATGCTATCTTTAAAATGATTGCTCAATTTCATCATTGTTCTCAAAAAGAAAAAGATGGAAGTTATTATATCAGTGATTATTATGAAAGTGCTTTAGAAAGATGTTTTCAAGTACTTGGATTTAAAGAAGATGAAGTTCCCCTCATGGAATTTTGTCAAGCATGGGAAAATAACAATAGAAAATTTTATGAGCTTTATAATAAAACATATAAAGGATTAACTGCACAAGATTATTATGATAGTTTTGTCAAAGATTATCAAAGTTGGGTAAAGTCATGGGATGATATAGCGAATGAAAATGATGATTAAGATTGGTGAAAAAGAATTTGTCAATGGCGATATCTATTATAACCCTTTTTTCGGTGATTTATGGATAATTCAAAACGATACAAAAATTAAAAAAATCAACGATAGTTATACCACTGATATTAATGATGTTGCCGAATTTGTATATGTTGGTCATATAGATTTAGAATAACAAGGTGGAATAAAATGAGCTACGATATTAGTTATAGAGTTCAATGTAAAGATGACCCTAAACTTTGGGCTGACATTGGAAATTGTGAGGCAAATACAACTTGGAATTTGGGTGATATGATTCGAAAGTCAACAGGCTTAGAATGGAAAAATGAAGAAGATAATGGTCTTGTAAAAGATGTTATTCCTTTTATCATTCATGGTTTAGAAGAGCTTGAAAGATTCCCAAATAAATATAAACAGTATGAATCTCCTAATGGATGGGGAACAATTAGTGGATGCAAGAGTTTCTTTACTCGATGTATTTTAGATTGGACTACTTTTACAGAAGATAGTTGGACCTCTCCATATAAAGACATTGTTCATTTTTGGATTGTATGAAATCAAATCGACATTTAGTAAATCTAAATTTGGCAAATTGTTTATTTTATTTATATTATTTTATTTTAATTGGAATAGCAGGATTAGATAATTCAACTGGAGAAATATTAACTCCTTTTTGTTTATTTATAAGTGGTTGTTTATTTATGATTGCTGTTCATTTTTTCAAACTTTATTTAAAGGACAAAGAAAAATGACGATTGAAAGACTAAGAGATATTCTCAATGATGTAGCAAACGGTGCAAATTGGGAACTATACAAAAACTCATTAGTAGTAATTAGCGTAGAAGATTCTAGAAACACTGTGGGAAGTAGACCTTACACAAAAGTTCGCTCAGTAGGTATGGGCTTTGATTGGGAAACAGGTCAATTTAGAATTGAACCTGAAAATAAATTAATGGAGGTTAATAAAAGAAAATGAACACTACTCAAGTTGTTTTGTGCATTATTCTTGCTGTTGGAGTTTTAACAATTTTCTTTTTAGCAGGAACTATTATTGGTGGTATCCACGCTTATTCAAAAGCTTTTGCAGAAGCCGAAGAAACCCATAAAAATTTAGATGAGGCTAAAGAAAGTCTTATTAAATCTTTAGAAGGGAAAGCAGAAGCACAAAAAGAACTTATTGAATCCTATGAAGAGCTGGTAAAAACTCTTCAAGAAAAAAATAATAAACCCTTGACAGAGAACTAATCTTATGGTATATTAAGATTGTCCCAAGGAAAAGAACGAAAAAAGTGCGGAAGAGATTCCCATCGGTTTGCACTACTCGGGCCTGATAGACAAATCACGTTCTTGACTGCAAGACACACAATTGAATATTCAATAATAGCTGAGATGCAATGACTTCTTAGACATGTATAAGATTTATACTATCGGAAGCACCCTTCATAGGAATAGGAACTATGAAGATACTAAGAGCGTCAGGCTCTCCACCTGAAAGTTAATGGTGGAAATTCTTGCAAGAATCACAAAATCCTACCCCCGAATTTGGTTTGGTGGTGTAGGCAGAAATCCTAACTTCCGAATTCTTGCTCGGTAGCGTAGGTTGATTGCCAACTAAAGATGTTGGACGAAGAGCGTCGCATTTCTTTAAATGCTAGGACCAGAGGCTCATAGTGAGGTGAACGTCGTCTATTCCTCACCTTTAATAAGAATCCGATGGGGTCGGAGCGCTTATTATCGTATTTGAATAACCTACGGGTAGGTTGTTCGCAGTTTTACAGAAGACTTGTAGATTTGTAATCACTTGTCCGTCGAAATGGATAGCCGCAAACGGGAAAGTTTCAATGAGTGTAGGAAGTAATGTAACGGGGAATAACTTCCAAGTCTTCACAATTTATTGAATTAGCTAATTTAATAAAAGGTCTCATAATTAATTTAATATTGATTATGAGACTATTATTTTTATAATAAAGGTGTAACATGGAAAACATTTGGAAAACATCGTTGGAAGCCAAAAAGAAAGAACTTTCTGAAGTTAACAAAGAATTAAACAAGCTTACAAAAAAGTCTTATGATGAATATATTATGAAAGAACTCGCTCCAAAGCTGATTGGAAGTTGTTATATTCATTGCGACCATTATATTATGATTGTTCAGCCTCCTAAGTTGTTAGAAGGTAGATGCGAAGTTTCTTATTCTTCTCAGTGGGGTTGTATTGAAATTAACAATTTTGAAGATGAAACACCTTATGGCTGTTATACAGATTCAGAAATTGATGTAGCTCCTTATTATAATGAGGACATTGATTTGTTTTTCCTTTTAAATTATCCGAAAAATTTTGACCATTTTCAGCCTATTTCTCGTGACGAATTTAATGCAAGAATGGATGAAGCGGTTAGGAAATCTAGGGAACTAATTGAAAAAATGGAGAAAAATATTACTCCTCGTAAATTTTATAGATTTTAAGAAAGGGGAATAAAATATGTTTTTTAATAAGTCTAAAAAAAATAATTCTGTCGAAAACAATCCTATCGCATACGATTCTTACCCTGCATCTGGTGTAGATTTTGAAGAATCTTCCAGCGAATCTTACACGAATAATCTTCCTAATCACACAGTTCTCAGCAGGAATACTTGGGAATATGAAAAAATGGAAGATGTACCTTTTCCTATCGGAGAAGATTGGGAATGGATTGATTGTTACAAAGCTCTTTATAAGACTTATTACCCTACTAATAAAGAAGTAAAATATATAGGTCCTAGTCGAAACTTTGCATACGAACTGAACAGAATCTATTCTTTACCAGAAGGAGAAGAAGAATTTAGCAAAGTGGATTACTGTGGCAATGGTTTTCATGCTTGTTTAACTATAAAAGATGCTCTGAAATGGTATAATTATATTTCATATGTTTCAAATTATGGTTATATTTATTCTGTTAGTATTAAATTAATGGTAGTTGCAAAAGCAAAGCTTTTGGTTAACAAAAAAGATTTATCAAATTGCTATGGCAACCAAAAGCTTGATAAAGGTAAAATTGTTGGCAAAGCAATTGTATTAACTGGTTTTGTTAATCCAGAAGAAGTTTACGCTAATCGAGAACAAGATATGTATTGGACAAGTAGTATTCTTAATAGTGATGCTTGCAATTATTTAAAATCTGTTTGTAAAACTAAAGGTGTTAGTTTAAACACTCTCGAAAAATTGACAAAAAATCTTAATATCACTTTCTCTGATTATAAGAAGATGCTTAGTCTTGTTGAGAATGGTCAACCTTTTGATATGACTTATGCTCAATGTATGTTTGATGTATATGTTGTTGAAAATAAAAAAGTTTCTCAATGTTTAAACATGAATTATGGTCATGTATTAGCAGAAGAAATCATCAACCATCTTGACTATCAATTTGCAATGCGTTTGGCTGATAATGATGATGCTTATAACAGAAGCTTATCTATAGCAGAAAAAATGCAGATTCTTTATTCTCATCAGAAGCTTTCTAAAAAATAAATTAATAAGTAGTTGACAAACTCGAAAGAGTATGTTAATATAATAATAAGAACTGTGGTACAATTTACCTCCTTATAATAGACTGGATTTGCTAATAAGGCCACCTCCTTTTTCGTATTTTGTTCATGTTTGTTTCCTCCAAAAACAAATTTTGTACCACAGTTCTTTTTTATTCCTTTGTAAAGGAGCTTGTTAATGAGATTGAATGATGTATCTCTAATAGGTTTTGCTCTTTATCTTTTATGTGGGCTTGCAGTAACATATAATGTTTATAATTGTCCTGCTAATAAAAATGATAAAGAAGTAACCTTGTTGCATTATTTAACTTTGATTTTTTGTTGGCCTATTGCTCTTGTTATGGCAGCAATTTATTGGTTTAAGATTCAAAGTGAAATAAGAAAACAAAAGAAAATTAAATAAAGCTCTTGACAACAGACTCTTTTTGGTTTATACTATTGATAGTAAATTAGACTGAAAGGAGTCTTTTCTATATGTGCAAATGGTGTGAGAATTATAGATTCACTATTAACGCTACAAGCAAAAAGAATCTTATTGACCATGGTGATTTTTATGTCCATGCTAATTATTGTCCTGTATGTGGTACTTTACTAAATGAAAATCTCAAAAAGGATAAGGATTTAAACAAACGCTATATTATTCGTGTTAAGCCTAACGCAACAGGATTGGGGATTCCTGTAAATGGACAAAACTATTATTATACTGCGGAAGGTATGACCCGTGAAGAGGTTATTTTTGAAACAAAAAAAGAAGCTCGTTCTTTTAAAACTTACTTTGAAGCAAAATGCACGGCTGATTGGTTCTTCAAAGAAGAAGATTATGAAATTGAAGAAATTACTGTTGAAAAGCCTCTAAAAAAAGAGACAGAAACAAAAACAGAAGAGCAAGTTTATATTGCTAAAATTAATTCTGAATTTGTTAAAGGTCCCAATCCAGAACAGTGCTATTATAAAGGAATGAGTACTTTTGGAGATACGCCACTTATTACAGATAAAGATGGGGCTAAGTATTTCACTTCTATTAAAGCTCTCAAAAAAGAACTGAATTGGTTTTATAATTCAGAAGATTATGAAATTTTTACTACAACTCGTGTTGTTGCGGAAATGCCTGTTAAAGAAGCTAAGGCAAAACTTCCTCGTTTTACTATGGAAGATTTTTATCTTAAATCTGATTCTGGTAGTATAATTAGAAGAATTTATGATAAAGATACAAATAAAAGTTATGAATTTTCTTCTAAGACAATTGATAAGTTTAATCAAATCGTAGACAAACTTAACAGTCTATAATTAAAACAAAGTAAAGGAATGATAATATGATTAGTCCGACATATGGACGAGTAAATATGAGACAAATAGCAAAAATTATTTTTGACTACATTAGAGAACGTACAGATGTAGCAGAACATAATCATATTGTCATTGGTACTGATAGTCAAAATCACAAAGATGAAACAAAAGCCGTCATTGTTATTGCTGTCTATACCGATGGCAAAGGTGGCAAGTTCTTCTATGAGATTCAAAAACTACCCATTATCTTAAATTTGAAAGTTAAAATTCACAAAGAAACTGAATTAAGCATTGCTTATGCTGACCAGTTAATTGATGAATTAACAACTTTGTCTATTCAAGAAAATTTTGACTATGAAAAGTATACTAGCATTGGGATTCATGTAGATGCTGGATATGCTGGACCAAGTGGTCAAGTAATTCCAGAAATTGTTGGATGGTTGAAAGGTGCTGGTTACGAACCAACTGTTAAACCAGATAGTTTTGTAGCAAGTACGATTGCAGACAGGATTAGTAAATGAAAAGTTCAAAAGATTTTTATTCTAATTGTTTACTTGAAGCTATTAAAGCTAAAATAAAAAATCCTAAAATTAAAATAATGTATCTTCCTGCTTTCTTGAATGAAGTTCCTTGCCCACATTGGATGTGGCTTGATGAGGAAGGAGAGCATGATTTTCATTACAAGGGATGCTTACCTTGGTATAAATGGGTTTGGCATAAAGGTCATATAAGAACAGTTCATCGAGGTTGTTATAAAGGCTGTATTGACCAGATGATTGAAAAGAAATACTACAAAGGAGAAAAACAAAATGGCAACTAAATGTTTTTGTGATAGATGCGGAATGCCTATTTCAAATCTTTTCAATATGAAGGTTTTGAAAATTAAAAGACATTTTGAACGTGGCGGCGAAATTTGGGATGATTATCAATCTTATGATTTATGTAGTAATTGTTTAAAGAATGTGGAAGAATTTCTTCAAAAAAGTAATTCTTAATACTTTTTAAATAATAAGGAAAAACAAGCCATGAAAAATTTTAAAAATAAACTTCTTGGTTTTTGGTATTATATTAAATTCTATTATATTCATCCTAATAAACCTTATATGGATAAATTAAAGCGAGCAAGTGAAGTAATGAAAGCAAGTCCTTATTCATATAAGCAGTGGGCTGAATTTTTAAATAGGTCAGAAAAAGATGTAAGAAAGATTTTTCATAAGAGATTTTTCTTAACATGGAGAGATTATCAAATTATTGCAAACAAAACCAACACTACAGTAGCATATTTAATGCAAGGGACTACTGCTAGTATGTATATTAGAAGGAGTTAATTTAAAGTGAATTTAAAAAAGAGTTATACTTATTATATTGTATATATGGGCTTGAAACCTGAAGCAACTATTACAACTTATGGTAATGAAGAACGCACTCTTGATAAAGAGATTGACAGCATGGATGATATTGTTGCAATTCAAACAAAGCTCAATGAAGAATACGGCTTTGCTGATTGTGTAATTATGTTCTATAAACTCCTTAGAACTTCTTATAACACTGTCCAAAATAATCCTAGTGGTATGACTGATATGATGAGCGCTATGGCAGGAATGATGGGTAGTGGACTTCCTCAGACTGCTACAGAAATTTCTGCTGAAGCTGAAGTAAAGGATGAAAAAAATGTCGAAGAAGCAAAGGAAGAAGATACGACAAGCAAAATTCAGTGATTATCAATATAATGATAATGACCCTCGTTTTAAAGTTCTATTCCGTAATGGAGACTGGCTTGTAATTAAATTTATCAATGATGGAGCTTTTTATTCTTACTGCTTAAATTGTAGAGAATATATGCACGCAACTTCTATTTTATCTAATCCAGAATTCATTACAAGATATGCTCCCGAAAAAGAATTTATTTATTGTCCTTATTGTGGTAGTAAAAATCTTAAAGATATGAAATCTTCAAAAAAGAAAAATGATTCTTATCTTATTGAAGAAAAAGCTATCCAGTATAAAGATTTACCAGAAGAATTAAAATTATATCCTTATAAAATTGGTAAAAAAACTTAATAACCACTTGACAACTCTCTTTGCTTATAGTATTATATAAATACAAACTAAAAAAAGTAAGGAGAGTTGTTAATCTATGTTTACTAAACAGGAATATCTTGAAGAATATAAGAACAATAATAAGAATGCCAATATTATGAAGTTGCTTGGCTATATTGAAGAACGTCTTGACCATAATTCCAGTTTGGGATATGGTGTAGCTCGTTTTGAGAACTTCCAGCTTACTCCTACTATGTGGAAGATTATGACCAATGATAAGCGCTTCAAAGAGCTTTGCGAATGCAGAGGTTATGAACTCGCCTTTCAGAAGGCTGAAGACGGTTCTTTGGTTTGGGTTGATGTAATCAGTGCTAAGGCAAGAGAAGATGCTGAAGTTTGGAATCAGACTTTTAAAGATAATGATGTGAGCTATTTCTTTAATATCATTATGGGGCGTCTTTTTGAAGTCGGTCGTGAAAAGAATGTCAAGCATCCTTATTATATCATTCACAAAGATTGTTGCAGTTCTATTGTTTGGAATCTGGCAAATAACAAGACTTTTCTTGAAAAAATTGTAGAAAATGGATGGGACTTTGATATTGGTCCCGAGTCTATTCCTTATATTCAAATTAAGGGATAATAACATATATAGGAGAAAAATAAATGTATATTCCAAAAGGTGACAGATAGATATCTTTACTTTCTTTTACTGGCTGTGATGAGAAGAAATGCCCATGGAAGGATTGTGTAAGGCATCCTGAAAGTGGATTTACATATAATGCCATGGGGCATTTATCTTATCTTTGTAAAAAATTCAAAGAAGTTCCAAAAGAAGTTGAAGAAGTAAAGGAGAAAGAAATAAAGACAGATGATTCTAAAAATTCTAATTAACATTTGGCGATTTATTTTTATTTTGGATGTTTCGGTTTTCTTTTATCTTGTCAGAGAAATTACAAAATATGTAAACGATTTTTTTGATGCAAGAAATGTTGAAATTAAATTATCCAGTACTGGGTCTATAATTCCAATCATTCAAATTCTCATTTTAAGTGCTCTTCCAATCATCAATCTTATTTTAGGTTGGACATGGATATTTAATTATAACGAATTTATTAAATTAGCTTGCATTAAACTAAACAAACATTTTCACAAAATGGGTATCATTTCTGATGAATTAAAAGATGAATTTTATTATAAAGTAATTAAAGATTTTGAAGGGTCTTAATTGATATGAAAACTGAAAAAGAAGTAATTCCTGCTCAAGAAAAAACATATTGGGTTGCAGATGACGGTCGTAGATTTTCTACCGAAGAAGAATGTTTCGCTTATGAAAAAAGAGCAAGTATTCGTGATGTAATGGTTGAGCGCTCCTTCTTGGTTCCTAACCTTTACGAAGATAAAGTAGAGTTTTGGTTTATTTTAGGCGAAGAAGCTACTCCTACTTATCTTATTAGTTATATCGAATATTTTTTAAGAATTTATATCAGCACTTGGCAAGAAAAGACTTTAACTCAAGCTTGTTTAGAACAGAAAAAAGACCAGAAGTATTATCTTATCGGTTTAAAAATTGATAATAACGGAGATAATTCTACTTTTGAAGTTCTTACCATTGATTCCGCAGAAGAAGAAACAAAAGAAGCCATCACTGATTACGAAAAAATCTTGAAAGAATACTCTGCTCTTAGAGAAAGATTAGCTGTATTCCCAAACTCAATTTAATAAACACTTGACAACTCCTTTTAAGTTTGGTATACTTTAAACATGAAGTGAATCCATTGAAAGGAGTTGTTTAATAAATGTATAATCGTAATTTCCATAATAAAATTGGTTCTGATAAAATCAAGCTAACTTTTCATTCTCGTGACCGTGGACTGGAAAGATTGGGTATTAAGAATGAAAGAGAGCTTCGCCAGTTAGCTTGCAATGCTCGTAACAAAGGTATCAATCTTGATGCTATAACTATTTACAACTACGAAAAGAATGGGCTAACTAGTGAAGAAATGTATGCTTTTAAGCGTCGTTTCCGTACCAAGTCTAACAGTGAACGTATTTATTACCATAAAGGTTTTGTCTTCGTATTCGCTGGTAAAAATGCTTGCACACTTAAAACTGTAATCGAATTAAAAAATATTTGAGGTAGTATTATGATTTATAACGCTGGAGTTAACGGAAAAGAAAATAAAATTGTTACCTACTATCCCGTCTTTGTGGTTGAATTTAATCAATATAAGTGTGTTTACTATATCGAACGAAATAGTTTGCATTTTGTTTTCAACTATTTCTTTGCTCAAGATTGCGAAGCGGACAATATTCTTTGCGCTCATTCCGCAGGAGAGGCTTTGGCATTTATTGGAGAATTTAAATCTGACCCTAATAGCAAAAGATTGATTGATAATTTTGTTAAGTCTGTTAAATCCTACAACAACCCCTGTCATATTCCTAATGCTCCTCAATATCTCGGCCACTATTTTTCTATTGTCCGAGATGAGCATATTTTTAATCTTGCGTTAATGGATAATAAATATCACACTTCCCCTGAAAACTTTTAAGGAGGTTTAACATGGATAACTATGAAGCTATGAAGCCTTGGGAGCACGGAAAGATTGTTGAAATTCATCATGATATTAAATCTATTTCTGTATATCCTGTCGTTTATGAAAACAAAGATTTTTATGTCTGTCGAGTATCAGGTTCTACAGAAGTAATTACAATTAGAAAAAATTCTTATCAAAATTACGTCTTTGAATCTTACGAAAAGTATATGAGTTGGAGACAAAACAACCCTCTTGCTAGTCTTAATAGCAGACATTTCTTTGTATATATCCCCAAGGATGGGAAAATTTCTTTCGCTGATAATTTTCCTGTTAGAGATTCTCTTGATGAAGCATTGGCTAAAGCTGAACACGCTTATGATGAAGAGGAGAAATCTTTTAAGCGTTTGCAAACCAGCTTTGAATATTATGCCAATAGAATTGAAGACACAAAAGAAACTTTAAGACAGAAAATGTCACGTATTGAAAATATTAAGGCTCAAATTGCGGAAAGGGATAAGAATAAAAATGGTATTTAATATTACTGATAATGGTCTTGCTCATTCTAATATGGAGACTTATTATTGTATTGGTATTCCTCGAAAGAAACTCCCTCTTAACTATGGCGAATCCGCTTCTTATGGTTTTGCTAATAGAGGTTGGGCAAATATCCCTTATCTCATTGCAGAACAATTTACTCTTTCTTGTTATTCTTTTGATACCGAAAAAGATGCTAAGGAATGGTGGAGTAAGAACAAGAAGTTTTTCCTTGAAAACAAAACTTATACCAAGGAATATGAATTTAATTATGCAAAGATTATCAAGGTAGAAATTGGTAGTAAGTATACTATTATGCGTTAAAGGAGAATACTATGGTTAACCTTAAAAATCAGCCTGTGTATTATATTACCATTAAAGCAAACCGAGATTCTGAAATTAAGACTCTTTATGCAGGAGAAGATTATCTTGGTCTTGCTGGTTTCTTTATTGACTTCGATAAGGCAAGACGTTTTAGTTGCCCTGTCTCGGCAGAAAAATGGTTTAAATTCCATTTTGACGAAGAAACTCTTCCTCCTGAATATTATGACTGGACAAGCATTACCATTGAAGAGCTTAAGCTCGTTCCTGTTATGAATATCTATCTTTCTAAAGAAGAAACAGTTTCAAATTCTGTAACTCTTGAAACCACCACAAAGCGAGAAAAGCCTAAGCGCACTTACAAGAAGAAAAAGGTAGAAGACAAAATTGACACCATTCCAGATACCTAATTCATAAAAATTTAACAACTTAAATATTGACAAGTATCTTTTTTTATGTTAAACTAATAACAGAAAAGGATACTTGTCCTTTATTTTAATTTAAATTAATCTATTGAAATATATAGAAGAATGGAGATAACATGGCAACTGTTTAGTATCATTATGGTAAAAATAATTCTCTACTTCGTTGGTATCATCCTATTGTAAGAGGAGTTACTTATAACAATGTAGTTGTAATTGATTGGCCTAAAAGCGAATTGAAAAGTGCAAGTATTGATATGTGTACTCAACCTAAGTTAAGTCCAGAAAAAATGTATAATCTTTATGGTTATAAGCCTGATGTTGTAACAAACGCTTTCTTCTTTGATACCGCAAGTGGGACTTCTATCTGGAATTTGAAAAGTAATAATACTGTTTATGCTAAAGATGGTAATTTTTCTAATGGCTGGGGTATTACAAATTCTGGGAAAATTATGAATGGTGTATTTAATAATGGTGTTGGTTGGAGAGATTTTGGCACAGAATATCCTGCTTTGTTTAAAAATAAACATCCTCAATCTGTAAAAAATTATGCTGACATTGATTATGAAGCTAAAAGACAGATGTTCGGTTGGACAAAGATAGATGGTAATCCTAAGAATGAAAAGTATTTTATTGTTTCTGTTGTATCTGGTGGTATGAAACTTTCCGTTGCTCAGAATCTTATTAAATCTCTTTTCCCTGATGTAGATTATTGTTGCAATCAAGATGGCGGAAATTCTACTTACACAAACTTTGAAGGAAAGCGTCTTTCTGCGTCTGGTTGGTTAAGACCTGTTGATTCTATTCTTGCTTTCTGGCTTCGCTCTAATGCTGAAAGAGAAAAAGCAGAAATAGAAGAAAAGAAGCAAGACAAGGCTAACAAGAAAGAAGAAAACCGTCCTAAGAAAACTGGTTATCGTTGTCAGTTAGGAGCATTTAGTAATTCAACTCGCGCAATTACTTATAGAAATGAAATTAGAACTCTTACTGGCGTAATTGATTATTCAACTGCTTTTTGTATTCACGACCGCAAGACCAATCTCTATAAAGTTCAAGTAGGATTCTTTGCTAAAAAGTCTGGTGCTGAAAAGGTTAAGGCTGATTTGGCTGAAAAGGGATATAATTGTTATATCTGCTATGTGGAGGAATAAACAATGTCTACCATATTTACTATGCGAGAAGTAACTGAAAACTTAGATAAAATAGCTCAAGACTATAATTCGTTAATTATTTCAGCTTATCAAAATAATGATGAGTAGAAACAAAAGTATTACAAGGCGGAATTCTACAGGTTAACTTTTGCTTCATCCGAATTGAAGAAATTTGAAGATTGGGGATTCTGTGCTATAACTTATATTCCTATCTTCCAAAGATGGGCTTGTCTATTCCCTAGAAACTATAAATATATAGGTGGCAGAAGCTATCCTTATTCCGAAGATGACCCTCCTATTCTTTTTGTTAGTGGAGTGGTTGACGGAATTTTAGACGAATATTTGTATAAGGAGTACACTCAAGGACATGAACGAGAAGAAGTATGAAGTGATTTCTGATATTACCTCTCCTATTGATTAGGAAATTGCAGATTTTGTTCAGCGTATTATTGACCAAGACGAAACTCTGGCTTCTTTAACTGATACTTTTTTTATCAGTTATGATTATGAATATGAAAATGTTTATATTTGCACTACCTATCCACAGTATTTAACTGTAATTAATCACCAACTTTTTAAAGATTTGTGTGATATAATTAATGAGTATTATGGATTTTCTGTCTTTGTTAGAAAAGTTGATTCAATTATTAGCATTAAATCCAAGGAAAGCTAACAATTTAATTTAATAAATAGTTGACAACACCTCTCTTTTATGGTATATTAAACATACTAAAAAAAGAGAGGTGCTTTTATGTTTAAAATTTTGTGTATTGTTGGCGGATTCTTTTTTATTGCACTTGTTGTATTTGTTTGTCATCTTGCCTGTATTATTTATAAAGATGAAGATGATGGATACAAAAATACAATAATTGATTGGATTAAACAATATCACAAAGATTGGCGTAATTGGGCGCATTTAAAGTTTAACGAATGGAAAAAATATTATATTTTAGCTTCTGATAAATGGAGATTAACATGGTTTTCTCCTAAGCGAACCATTAGAGATAAAAAAGGTCTTTGGGATACAGTTTATATTAACTTTGGTTTTATTGGAAATATTAGATATGTCCTTTTTAAGCATAACATGGACAATAAATATAAAAAGAATAAAGCTGCTCAAATCTCTCAAAACAATTTAAGATATGTTCTCGAAGCTGTTCAGGGAGATATTGATAAGATTCAAAAGGCAGCCGAAGAGGAAATCAATAAAGCCAAAGAAGAAACAGATAAGATTCGAGAATCCTATTTAAACGAAGAATCTTATTTAAATAAAGAAATTGAATTAAAATCTACTGATAGATGGGAGAATTAATATGCCACTATTAAAAATTGCTCTAGTTTTATGTCTTGTTGTTTTGATGGGAGTTCTTATTTGGCTTCTTTGGTTTCTTTGGCTTGGGCCACTTATTTTAAAAGTAATATTTAATGCTGATTTAGATGATATCAATGAAAAGCGCAAAGAAGAATGTACCAAGATGGATTTTGATAAGTGGTACGACATTTTTTGTTTAAATAATGAGAAATGGAATTTGGGTTGTCTTCCGTATTGTCGTGTTGATACAACAAGACAAAAATTTGGAGAAATTATTATTACCTCAAATTATTGGAATCATAATTATTGTGTTAAAAATATTTATGTGGATTTTGGTTTTATTGGCAATCTAAAATATTCTCGTTGGCGTCATAAATATCTTAAAAATAAAAAGACCCAAGAAACTCAAGAAAGAGAAGTAAAAAATCTTAAATTTATTCTTGAGAGCGCTCAAGAAGATATTGAGATTCTTAAAAAGCAATCTAAGGAAGAGATTAACAAAGCGACAGAAATCACTAAAAAAGTCAAAGAGAATCTTGATAAACAAGAATTACGAAGGATGAAAACAGGGTATAATAATGAGCCTCCGTACTCCATCTTTAGATATGATGACGTAGATTTTTAAATAAAAGATTTCTTTTATTTAATTAAAAATGTTAAGGAGAACAACTAATGTTTCTTATTAGTAATAATACTTTATTTAATCTTGATAAAATTGAATTTGTAAGAATTAACGGGAATGATATTTCGATTGGTTTAACAGCCAGAAACTACCTTTTAAAATATAAAAATGAAGACCTTGCAAAAAAGGCCTTCTCTGAAATTTGTGCTGCTTATACAAAAAATTCTTCTATTGTAGACATCTCTGAAAGCAAAATTCAGGAGGTAATCTAAATGATTATTAGTTACGATAACCAAATTATTAATTTGTATATGGGTTGGAAAGCTATTCATCTTGACGCTGGAGGCTTTGATATCGCATATCCGCTGGATACACCAACTTATACTATCACTATCGAACTTAACGATAAATCTTCTTGCCATTTGGGTGTTTTTGGAGAAAATGAGCTTTGTTTGGCAAAAATGATGATAGATAAAATTAAAGAGGGTTTAGCTAACAATACTTCTTTCCTTGACCTTGATGATTACTTGAAAATGTGGAAGAAGAAATTAGAAAAAGAAAAGGAAACTGAGAATGGATAATGGATTTAATTTAAAAGAGGATAGAATTACTTTTGACTGTATGCCAGAAGACAAACAAATGACAGATGCAGGGTTTAATGCTCTTATGGGATGTACTATCCTTTGGGGATTGATTTGTAATTTCTTCATCTGCATGTTCCTTGAGGTACAGGTTTTTAACTTCGTAGCGGCTCATCCTCTTCTTTTTATTCTGGGATATTTTGCTTTAGCTTTTCTTGGAGCTATTATTAGTGGTACAGAAAACGCTGTAATTGCTTTTCTTGGGTTTAACCTTATTTGTTTGCCCATTGGAGCACTACTAAGCGCTTATGTAAGTCAGTATACAGCTTTAAGCATTAGCTATGTATGTCTTCTTACTGCTATTATTGTAGTAATTATGATTATTGTTAGCACAGTATTTCCAGAGTATTTTTGTTCTCTTGGACATATTTTTTTAGTATCTTTAATTAGTATTATTTTTATTGAGGGGACTTTGATTTTCTTCCTTGGATATACTGGTCATGTAATTGACTATGCAGTTGTAGCGTTGTTCTCTCTTTACATTGGGTACGATTGGTATTGTTCTCAGAGATATGCGGCTACGCCTTATAACGCCATTAGTTGTGCAACAGACCTTTATCTTGATATTATCAATATCTTTGTCCGTTTGCTTGCAATTCTTGGTAAGAAAAAAAATTAAATACTTGACAACTCCTTATTTTTCTGGTATTATTTGAGTATCAAAGATAAGGAGTTGTTTTTTATGGAACGCATTAAAAAAGGACGTAAACCCCCTACTCGTGATAAGAGAGAGAACTGTGGTATTGTAACTTCTCTTCTTGATGCCAATGGTAATAATATTATCACTGGTAATCTTTATGAGTTTAAAAGTCAGAAGTATCATTATATGGGGAAGGTTTTTTATAATAGATATCAGAAGGCTTTTGGTGTTTTTATGGGGTGTTGGTATGGAGATAGGAATCCTAACAATCCCGAAAACTATGGCAAGTTTATTGCTATCCCTAAAGACAATGGTATGAAGAATCAAATTTTCCCTATTGAAGAAATGGAGCTTTGATATGAAAATTAAACATATTAAATCTAGAGTTGTTTTACCAGAAGAAAATTACTGGTATGACATTAATTATAATACAGAAATTGCAACTTGTTCTCGTTGTAAACGTAGAGGAAAAATTAGAACCACAATTACTAAATGGGGTGGTTACGCAATCAGTAATCCTTATTGTCCCGCTTGTGGTGCTTTTATGAAAAATGGATGTAATTGAGGTATAATACGTCAAAAATTGTTTGTGCTGCTATTAAATTTACAAGCAAAGCAGATGAAGATAACATTATTGTTCTTCCTTGTATTCGTCATGGTGATGGATACAAGCAGTTTGCCTATCTTAATTTTGTATTAGCTGAAAATTATTCTCGCGCTGATTGGAATATAGAAGAAGGTTTTGTTGATAGCTATGGAAAATTTCATTCCAGAGAAAAGGCTTTCGACATTATGAAAGATTCTTTTCCTGCTTCTCTTATTTATTTTAAAGACCAGCGTAATGAAACAGAGTTATATTCGGAGGACTTGTACTAATGAATAATAAAGAACATCCTGATACTGTATCTTATGGTGTCTATGAACAGGTCGCATGGGAAAGAAGCCTTGCAGAAGAACAGTTGAACACTCTTGGCTTTAGTCTTGGTTGTAATGTAACTTGCAGGAAGGAATTTGTAGCTACACATCAAAAAGACGGACGCTATAATATTGTTCGAACCTTTAAGGTTTGCTCAGAATGCGGTGAACAGTTGCACTCTGATATGAATTTCTGTCCTTATTGCGGAAGGAAGATTGTTGATGACTAAGATAAAAGAATTTTCTAAAACTTTCACCTTTTGGATGATTTTAATTAACATTGCAGTTTATATTGCAATTTTAATTAATCCCTTTCTTATTTATTATCTATGGAGTTACAATTTACTATACAACAGTCCCGTTGAAATTTGGCGATTTGTAACTCCTGTTTTTACTCATGCCCAGTTATGGCATCTGGTAACAAATTTGCTTAGTCTTACTTATTTAGGGAGCATGGTGGAAAAATATCTTACAAAAACTGAATATCTCTTTGTTTATTTGGGAACTGGTATTATTTCTGAAATTGCTACAACTATTGCTTATTCTTTATTTAGACCTGAGACAATTGGATTTGGCGCATCTGGCGCTATTTATGGATTGATGGGTTTTATTATTACCACTGTCGTAGATGATAAAAAAGATAGACTTAAAGTTTTAATTGTAGTAATTGTTTCCGCTATTGGTGTAAATCTATTTATTCCCAATGTTGGCAATGTCGCTCATTTTGCAGGACTTGTTAGTGGTCTTGTATTTGGTTTTATCTTTATGAAATATTGCGAGCATGAGAAAATGAATCAATTTTTAGAAGAATATACTGTTGGGAGTAGATTCTAATGAATAATATTTTTTCTATGCCTGTTGGTCTTAGAGGGGTAAGTTCTGTTTGGCACAACGATACTAAAATTGGTATTTGTCTAACTTCTAATAATTCTCCTTTACTTGGAAACTTTGTTCCTTTGAATGAAATTTCTGTTATGGATAATAAAGGTGATAATCCCTTGCCTGAAAATAAGCTCAAAACCATTACAGAAATTAGAACAGATATTTACGAAATTAAACCAGAATACGAAAACTTTATGTTACTTTGTACAGATGAAGAAGAAGTAACATATCTTGGAGAAAGAATAATTCATTTGTTTTATCTTTCTCATCGTGATGAATTTCTTGTAATTGGAATTAATTATTCTATTATTAACCCCGAAAAAATTTGTTAATAAACCCTTGAAATAATACTTTTATTTTGTTATAATTACTATATCAAAATTGAAAGGAGATAAAGCTGATATGAGCTTTTATCTGAAAGAAACCACAACTAACTCTTATGTTCAGTTTGTTGGTAATCAGTACAGCTATATTTCAAATCCTGACAAGAAACATTTGTTTAAGGATGTTGACAAAGCTGCCAACATTGTTCTCAATCATTCTCTTGTTGACAAGTTTTTGTCAAATCGCGTATTTTCCATCTATCACGCCGAAACTGGCAAACTGGTATATGATAAACTTGTCTCTAATGAGGCAAATAAAGGATTGATTCTCTCAAGTGTTTCTAAAGCGGTTCTTAACTTGCAAGAAAGCTTAGGTGAAGCACCTGTCACAAATGGGAATCCTATCGAAATGAAATTTAAAGATTCGGTTTTGCCCGTTGTTTCTCATTCCAATTGCGCAAAAGCAATGATTGATGGTGATGAACTTCCTGTCAAAGATTCAAACAAGAGATATCAAGCAAGTGAATATTCCAGAAATAAGATTCTTCCTCCTTTGGAAGCTATGTCAAAAACTTTTGAAAATATCACTTCCGCTATTAATTCTCTTCCGTCCAATGAAGACTTAGCTACACAACTGGGTGATTACAATGCTCAGGTTGTTGATATTCTTCATTATATTGAGTTTTCTCACCTTGATGCTTGCAATGGCTATCTTATTTTTAAAAAGCTTCAAGATGTCCTTATTGCAAGACGTACTGTTAAGGAACAAATGGAAATTATCAACAAGCTTGAAAATTGTGGCTTGATTGTTGAAAAAATTAATGCTGCTAACAATCAAACTAAGAAAACACTTGAAGAATCTCGTTCCTATTGTCCTCGTAGTGACATTGATATTTTTGATTAAAGTTTTTGATTAAAATTTAATAAACACTTGACAGCTTCTTTCTTACTTGCTATAATGTAATTACAGTAAAGAAAGGAGCTGTTATTTTATGAAAAAGATTGATAAAGTCCTCTGGTATTCTCAGGAAGATTTAAGAAAAGATATCGTCAAGGCTCTCTTTGGTGAGAATGCAATTCTTGGCGGAGACTATGTTGATTTTCATTACACACCTGAAAATGATGCTGGTCTTGTTGTTAAATTTTATGATAAAGACTCGCCTTTTATATCTAAGACCTTTATTATTAGAATTGAAGATGCCGACAACAAGGAGGTTACAAAGGAGGAAATCTAATGGCTAATAAACCTGTACTGGGCATTATTGATTGCCCTCATTGCGGAAGAGCTAATATGGTAGGTTGGAACGGGAATTATAGATGCACCTGTTTCTACTGTCATAAGTATTATACTATCAAAAGAACTCGCATGTATAATACAAAAACACTCATTCTTGCAGATGAAGATAAGACTCTTTCAAAAGAGGATTAACATTGGTCTTAGCGAAATTGAAAGGAAATAAAATATGATTGGTATTCTTTATAATACTTTTTATATCGAAAAGTATTTACCTTGGGCCGTTCAGAAGTACAAGGATAATAATGGAGAACCTGCAAAAGCACTTTATGGTATTCCCGTAAATGAAGCTTCCAACAATTTTCTTTGGGGTTGTCTTCATACAATTGAAGGTCCTGTTTACAATAACTCAATGGGCAAATACAAAGAATGTTATGTAATTAAGGGTCCAGCTTTTGATGGAGTTATTCTCCCCGCAGAATTCTTTAAGCGTATTGAGTATGATTCTGCTACTATTATCGCTTATGAAGAAGAACCTGTTCCTGTCAAAGAAGAAAAGAAGTCTCACAAAGTTACTGTTCGCAAGGTAACTAATGACCACGATTATTTCTGTTATCTTGCTAAGAAATACGGCTATAATTTGTCAAAGCCAGCTCCTTTGCCTCGACGTAATTAATCGCATAAACAAGTTATAAATAAGTTTGTTCAAATAAATTGGAGGATTAAATATGTGGTATAAAATTCCTAACTATACCATGAAGTGCAGAATCTATCCTAATAAAACTCAGCACGAAATTATTGATAAGATTCTTTATGGTATCCGTGTGGCTTATAATGTTACCATGTATGAAATGATTACCAATTTTAAAAATACCAAAGAAGCCAAAGATAAGAAAGAAGATAAAATTGTTCATTTCCCTCAGTTTTCTTCTATGATTAAAAAAGAATGGCTTGACTACCTTAGAAACAATTACCCTGCCGTGAAAGAAGTTCCTGCTGGTTGTTTGAGTTCTTCTGTTTATGGTATTTTTGCCTGTGATGCTAAAAAGGCTTGGAAATCTATGGGTAAAAAACCTGTGGAATTTTATAAACCTTTCTTCTATTCGGCTAAAAAGGCTCGCACCAGTTATTCCTATCAAGAGACTTTTTCTAAGTTTTCTTTTTCAGAAGACAACAAAAATGTCCTTTATATTAATTTAAACAAACTTGGAAAAGTGAAAATTCGTGGATGGAATCAGAAAGTTCGATTCGATGAAAAATATTCAAAAGATTTTATTGCTTTTGTAAAAGAATCTTCTGGTAAAACTCAATTTGGTCTTACTATTAGTAAAAATAATATTGGAGAATATTTTATCTGCTTTAAGCTTAACAATGTTTATAAATTTATCAAGGAATCAGATTTTAATAAGGAAGAACTCGGAATTGATGTTGGATTAAAGGATATTGCCATTTGTTCCAATGGGGATAAATACGAAAACAAGCATTTTGCTAAAAAAGAAAAAAGACATAAGAAAATTCTTAATCGTCAGTGTTCTCGTAGATGGGGTTGGTCTAATGAGGAATTTAGAAAGGCTCATAAAGATAATCCCGAAATCACGCCTAGCAAACGTTATGAGAAAGCTATGCTATCTATGAAAAAACTGGATAATAAAATTGCAAGAAAAAGAGATTTGTATAATCACGAAACCACTCTTAAAATTGTTTCTTCTGCTACCTCTCTCGCAGTTGAATCTCTTAACGTAAAAGGAATGATGGCTAATCATAGACTTGCTTATGCTTTATCTGATGCGGCTATGTATGACGTATTAAATAAACTGTCCTATAAGTCTTTATGGTATGATAGAACTATTACAGCCATTGGACAATTCAACCCTAGTAGTCAACGCTGTAATAATTGTGGATATCAAAACCCTCTTGTTAAAAAGCTTTCTATTAGAGAATGGGTATGTCCCTGCTGTGGTTCGCACCATGATAGAGATATTAACGCTGCTAAAAATATTCTTTGGTATGCAAAACAAAAAAAATAATAACACCTTGACAAATAAATAATTTAGTGTATAATAAATAATATAAAGGTTGGAGGTTCAACCCCGCCTTGGTGCGAAGTAAAAACTCACAGATTTTTTCTGAGAGGTTCGCACCTAAAGTAGCCCAAATAACTCATAAAAAACTATCATAAATTTGATGGAGAGATTGATTTGGGAACTTCGCATATTATAGTGTGTGCATGGATTGAAATTCCGGTCATCTGAAACGCCTCATTTCGTTTGAAAATCGCAACTTGCGTGTATGCGTGCATTGAAATTAGTGCTCATTACAGACATATGCGTGGATTGAAATATTTCTTGACATAGGGATACTTCATTTCTTCAAGTCACAACTTACATGTGTGCGTGGATTGAAATAATTATGAAAGCTCCAAATCTCGCTCCTCGTTGTGCTCTTCTCTATAAGAATAGGTAAAAATATATGATAAGAGTCTTATTTGTTGAGATTAAACCCTTGACAAGTAAGACTTTTTGTTGTATTATATTAAAGAATAGAGGTGAAAGTATGGCAATGAAAGTAACTCCTCCCGAAGCAAATGTTATTAACGCAGTAGATGTGATTGAACATATTTTGGGGAGGGATGGATTGATTGAACAAAACAAAAATGTATTATTTAAACCAATTCTTTTTAATGAAATAACTCTTGATGTGTTATTTCAATATCGTGAGTGGTTTTTTGCTTTTGTTCCTACTTATGAATATCTTTTAACTTTAAAGAACCCTCGTAATTTTTACCTTTTTCCTGATAAACAACAAATTGTATTTAATAGTACATTGCTTGACTGCCAAAAAGAAAACTTCTTAGTTTCTTGTACTAAAAATTATGATAAAATTGTTCTTGATTACGGTTTTCGTCCAGAACAGTTGCACAAGAAATACCTTGAATCAGGAAGTGCTTTATTTGAAGACACTGATAAATTAATTATGGATTTAAAAAAGCAAAATAAAAAAGACCTTTTCATTTTCTTATATTATACTATGGAAAATATTTTGACCGCTGTAAGTATAATTTGGGCTTTTAGAGATTTAATAAAAGAAAGCTATCCTATAGCTAAAATACTTAATCGGAGTTGTTTTGGTACTCATGTTACTGACCTTGTTTCTTATTCTACAAATGAATTGAAAGTCTATGAAAACACTCTAAGGAAAAACAAATTTGATTGTAATCTTTTGCCTATTACACGAATTAGCAGAGACATGGAAAAGTGTGCTTATTATCACGGTTTTAATGAACATGGGGATGATTATTAATGGAAAATAAAACAATTACTTATGGGGATATTAGAAAACAATTTGCTTCTTTCTTAAATATTCTTGTCGAAACTCCTTTTAAATTTTTCTTTGACAATAAAGAGGTTTGTCCTGATAAATTCGCTGTATTATTTAATTATCTTGAACCGACTCTTCCAATACTTTCTTATATCACTATGCTCAGAACTGAAAATCCTTGTGTAACTATTCCATTTTTCGTGAATAATCCTTTTTTTGACTATGAAAAGAACAAAGATGGATTAAAAATAATTAAATTTAACTCTTGGGTTGGTTACTATGTTGAAATGAATACTTCTTTTTATGCGGATTTCATTGTTAAAAATGACGCCATTAAAAATTATAATCTAATGTATAAATATCTCAAGGCTTTAAAAAATTGTGTTTCAATTATAGATGATTTTTTTCTTATGCTTGATGCACCAAAAAGTTATCTTAATCCTATTTATAATAGTATTTCTGCAAAAACTATTAGGATTTTAAATGAGTTATTGGGATTTTATGGCAATTATATTTTGGTAAAAAAGAATGGTGTAAGTCGATATCCAATAGACGATATGATTTACAATCAAACAAATAACATGATTTATATTCATTGCACTCAACCAAACACCCAAGCTATTTATAACCTTGTTCCTGTTACAGCCGTTGGTACTGATAATCCCCTCTTCCCTGTTACTGCCGATTTAACTCTTGCTAGAGGTGGAGAAGGAACAAATTTCTTTGAAACCATTCCTCACACAAGATTTAATAATATTGCCGCTGAAATCATTGGGGAAGAAATTGAAAGAGAATTTGACAGAACTTTGCGTGATAATGCTCATAGAACTGTTGCAGAATGTACTGAATTATTGAGGACAGCCACATGATTTATTTAGATATGTATGGCATAGATGAATATCAAGACGAAAAAGCTAAAATCCTTTCTAAAGGTGAAAAGCCTAACAGACATAATATTGTTCAATTTATTGCGGCTATGACTTGCTTGACGAAAGATTTAGGTGATATGGATTTTGGGGAATTTGTTTATAAAAGCCTGAGAACAAAAATGATTGGATGATTCTTTATAGCATTTCCAAAAAGTTTGATGCTATCCTTGAATATTATAATGAATTGATTGTATGGCAACCAAGTTGGTTTATGTCTCTTGTTAGTGATGCTTCATTATGGAAAGCAAAAACAAATGGAAAGCTGCCACAACCTTTTACTTATCTTAATGATGGTGCATCTTATAACAACCTATTAAATGGTAAATCTTTCCATATTACTTGGTTTGACATTATCGAAAGAAGACCATTTTTTGAAGAAAATGAGGTTGTTATTACTCAAGCATTTGAACGCGCATTAAACGGTAACAACAAAATTTGTAACAAATATTTTGGAAGTTTGGGATTTTATATTACTCGTCATTGGCATGATTTACAATTTGCATTTGCTCTTTTAGATTATTTAACAATTCGTATTACTCTTGATAAATATGAAAAGGAATCTTGTATTTGGCGCACTTTAGAACAACATAATATTATAAATAATTCAAAAAATTGTAATGAAATAAGACAAACAATGGTTACAATTCACAAACTTCATTTGTCTATTAATGCAGTTAATTCAATATTAAATTTTAATTCTGATTCTATTGCTACTGAAAAAGAAAGAGCACGTAATAATTATTACAATTACTGGATTTAAAATAAATTAATTAAAAAAAGGAGATAACTATAATGCCTAAATCTCGTATGGCACGCAATTTCAAAGCTCGAAAGGGTATTTCTCGTAATTACACACTTCTTGCTCGTCAAAAGGAATTTCCCAAGTTGACCTGTAAGAAAAATCTTCCTACTCCTGATACTAAAGATAGTGACAATCCTGATAATGTCAAGTACATTCTTAAGGAAAATGATACTCAGTGTGCTATCTTTTCTACAGAACTTAAGTCTCAGGATAATCATAAAGACCCTCTTTATTTAATTGTGGGTGCTCTTACTGGTGCTCTTCTTCTTACTGACAAGGAAATTGAAGAGTATTTTGATTTGACTCCTATGATTGATAAGAAACTCACTCTTAAAGATGCTCCTTATAAGAACACTGGTGTTAAGATTGAGTATGACACAAATGATATTCCTACAGATATTGTTGATTTCAAGGGCGCTCCCATTAAGTAAAGGAGAATAATATGAAAAAGAATGATTTCCCCACTAACCCAGTAGCTTTTGCTCAATATGTTTGGGAAAATATTGAAATTGGAGACATTTTAGTTGATAGACTTCGCAATGTTTGGGAAGTAACCTCTTGTCAAATTTACGATGGTCGTACAATAAGAATTAATATTCGTTGTGTTGATAGTGAATCTTGTACAGGCTATAATAATGGAGATTACGAAAAATTAACTCGTTATGACCTTGCTCGCAAATATTATTTTTATATTGATAATATTGCTGTTAGGATTCCCGATGTTGAAGATTGGAATGCTGGAACTTTCGTTCAAAATTATAATCTACTGTGGAACATTATTGACACAATGACTCCTATTACAAAAGAAGAAACAACAGATATGTATGCTTTGTTTCTTTTAACTCAAGAAGCAGATAAGATTTACGAAGAAAAAAACGAAAAGATTTCTACTATCAGGGATTTAAATGAGTTAAAGAACAAATTTGAAAAACGTGATTATTATGATGGAGACAAGATTCGAGAAAAATGTGTTAATTGTCTCCCAAAAGAGGACACAAAAATGACAGAAATCGAAAAAAATTACTTCCTTAAAAATAAGGAAAAAACGGGTGCTGATAACCAATTAAAATGCGGATTTTATTCACAGGAAGAATTGGACGAAGCCATCAAAAAAATTGGCGACTTCCTTGAAACCCAGTCAAAATCTGTTAAAAACACGTGTGAAGAATCCGTTAAGAAAATTACTGACCTTTCTGATGAAGATTTGGACAGAATTTGTACGCGAGTGGTGGACACTTTTTGCGATGGAGTCGATAAAGCTACCGATTTCTCTAAGAAGACACTCTACGACCTTAAAAATTGGTGGAGAGAAAATCATAAAGACGATGAAGTTAAGGTAAAAGAGTCTAAAGAAGAATCCAAGACTAAAACTGAAACTGCTAAAGTAAATAATAATCAGTCTGTTATTACCGTTGACAATAATGAGGTTGATACTAAAAAGAATAAAGTTAACAGCACTGATGTAGAAAAGCCGAAGCCTGTCTTTAAGCTCGGTGATGTTGTCTATACTAGGGGAGAATCTGTTGGCTATATTTCTCGTACTGGGTATACTGATAGATATTGTTATTATTATTGGACACCAATTATCGTTTCTTCTAATGATAAGACACTTAAACATTTTATGGCGAATAAAGAAATTGGCTTAACTTATCCTTATGAAACTCATTACAAACGTATTGGCAATTACCTTATGTCTGACCTTCATTGTGTCAAGGAAATGGCTCGTATTGATTCTGTTTATAAGTTAAGTAAAGATAATCTTAGGCAGTTTCCTTATCTTGATAAATATGTAAATAACTTTAAGGATAATGAAGACGAAAAAAACGAAGAAGATACAGAAGATACAACCGACTTTATTAACAGACCTTTCCATATCGGAGATATTGTAATTGATAAAAATGGAAACGTAGGTTATATTTCTGAAATTTGTTCCAGAGACGATACTTGGTTTTATTATTATGTTCCTGTTGTTATTGAGCCTAACCATATCGCTTTTAAAATTCAAAAACCTCTCGATGTTACCCTTGAAAATTATATTCAAATTGGAGCATGGGATTTAACTTATAGTGGAGCAAGAAAAAATCTTTCTGGTTTTAAAGAATTTAAGAATTTATCTTTGACTTACAATAAGGAACTTCCCAAAGAACTCCTTAAAGAATTCCTTGACAGAAATAAAGAAGCCCTTAGTAAAAAAAAGACCGATGAAAAAGATAATAACACATCTGCAACAGATAGCGCAACACCTCCATCCAACAGAAAAGTTGCTAGTGCTGATTCACTTCCTGATTATCTTGGTAAGCTCTTTCTTACTGATTCTGCTTATAATTATGAAGTAAATACAAAGCTCACTACTGAGACTGTTTGTAAGCTGAATGACGTTATCGAAGCTCTTAATGATGTTATTCGGTATCTTCAAGAAGAAGAACGCAAGAGACAGCTTGAAGAAAGATAATTAAATACTTATAATAAACTTGTTTATCTTATATCGGATAAACAAGTTTATTTTTTGTTTTAAAATTATTTTTAAAAAGTGCTTGACAAGTTGACTTAGGTGTGCTATAATGTATATAAGTAAAAATATAATTATGAAAGGAGATATAAATGACAGAACTTGAAAAATTAGAGAACCTTTATTTAAAAGCTGAAACTCTTTTTTCTAATACTAAAAGAGTTAATACGTACAAAGAAATGTGTAAACTTTTAGAAGAAACTGATTATTCTTCTCATCAAGATTTGAAGAAAAAACAATTAAAGAAATGGAAAATGTGTTTTACTTGGCGTAAATCAAAGCAAAAATTTATTAATATTAAAATGATTCCGAAGGATATTTTTGACGAAAATCTTTAGAAAATTAAAACCGAACGAGAAGAAAAATCGAAAGAACAATCTGAAAAAACTCTTCAAAACTATATTAAGAATTATAAGCTTAATCATTTATTAACTGGAAGATGGCCTTCTCGTCCCTGCTCTTGGGATAAGAGAGGTGTATATATAATTTATAATAAATCTAACAAAAATTCCTATAAAGGTCCTGCTTGTTATATCGGTAGTACTACTATTGCTTTTTATAAAAGATTTAATAATCATTTAAGTCCTTCTCAAACTATGTCTCAAGAAATAAGAGATTTAATGGAAGAAAAAGATACCCATATTAACTTTTTATGGTTTGCTCCTGATGATGCAATAGAGGATGAAATACATGAGAAAGAAGCCGAGTTCTGGTCTATATATCAGAAAAAAGGATATCATATGCTTAATAAGCATATTCCTCAATATCACAGGACTTTAAAAAATCCTAATAAAAAGAGATATAATCCTCATGGTTCTTATTTAACTGATGAAGATTGGGTTCAATATAAAAAAATAAGCGCAAAAATCCCTTCTGACAAGATTCCGCTTTTAATTAAATTCTTACAAAAAGATTTAAAATTAGAATTTTCAGAAGATTTTAATATGTGGACAGAACCAGATATGATTCCAAAAATACAAAAATTTGTAGAAGAAAATAAAAAGAAAGTAGAAATACGAGAGGTTGATAAAGATGACGAATAATTAGCTTTATAGAAAATGCCAATAGAAATTAAAAAATGTTACAGAGGTAGAATCCTATAAAGCTATGTGTGCTTTATTAAATGAAGAATATTTCAAGTACAAGAAAAGTAAAGATAGATAGCTTGAAGTTTGGAAAACCTGTTTTAGCTATGATTTACTTAAAAGTGGTAAGTTTATTAATATTAGACTTCTTTCGGAATCAGAACATTTCCAGACCCTTACGGAACTGTTTAAAACAGATTCCATTTCTTACTCCCTTTGTGGCTTGCTTAACCAATATAGTGATGAAACAAATGAAAGTATTGTTTATATAACTAAATCTGAACTTGCTTTTTGTTTAGGGTTTTTTAATGAATCTTATAGCACAGTAAAAAAATATCCCGAAGTGTATTCTTATCAAGTTGAAAATGATATTTTAGCCCTTAGAAATAGTCGATATCCGTTTATTAAAGAACATAAAGATTCTATTAAAGGTTGGAGAAAAGTAAAAGAAAATTCTTCTAAACCATCTAATGACACTCTTCAAAAAGTAGAAGATTTTACTATCCATTATTCATCTAATTATGAATATAAAGTTGAAAATGCCTTAAAGAATCTTGCTGATAGTGGTTATATCACTTTACATGAAGTCTATATGGGTGCTTTTGTTGACGATAACTTTAACTGGATTCCTAATATAGACAATATTTCAAATAAAGATGGCAGATATTACTTTAAAAGTGATGAAACAACTACTTTAGTTATTCCTTATAAGGATAGAGAACTTACACCAGAAGAAGAAGTTAAATATATTCAAATTACTAACGAAATTTTCAGACAAATGAATCTTGATGGAATCCAAGATGTTTTTAAACAAAATAAACAACTTAAATTTAGACAACAATTATTTCCTCAATTACTTTCTAATATGGGATGTTTGTATATTTATAAAGCATATCGTATCGGATTTTCTTCTGAACATATTGGAGACAAAGAAACAAAAGTAAAAACTAAATTACAATCTACTTTTGATATAGCTTCTTTAAAGAAAGCATTAGCAGATAATAATAGTACAGCTACCAAAGCTAATCTTAAAAATGCCCAAAAACGTATTGAAGATAATATTTTTTCTAAACATACTTTAGGTAATACTTTATCTGAAAGTCAAAAATTAGAACAAGAATATTCTACTTTTATATTAAAAAAGTTATCAAAAGAATTACTTAATATAGATGTTGATTCCTATTTTCCATCCACTTCTGATTCTTCTAACGCAATTCAATTTATTAATTCAAAGAAAAAAACTATTTTTAATAATAGTTTACGACGTTTAAATAATAAAAGATAGTATAATGAAAAATCTCAAAAATAAATTCCTTTATTTTACTACCCAAAATCCAAAAACGTACATTTTGAAAAATTAATGATTCTTTAAACCCTTATTTTATATAGCTTTAAATGAGGTCAGGTCAAAATTTGTCTATAGATATATTATATATTATTCTTAGGACGAATTTTGACCTGACCCTCTTAAAGCCCTTATATTTACTGTATTTAAAAATTTGCTAAAATTTCAAAATGTACGTTTTTTGAAAAAGTCCCTCAGCAAAAGTCCCTCAGCAGGAGAGTTTCTAACTTCATACTTCGCTTACGCTCGTATTCACTAAGAAACTCTATCATTTCTCTAAACTTTATTTCTAAAATTTTATTTCTATAATTTATTCAATAATAAGAAATATATCTTTCCAAGAAATACCTCCCTGTTTCATTTAAAAACCACACGACAGAAAATGAAAGAAAGGTTAGAGTTTGTTGAAGTGAGCCTTGCGAACGATTACAAACTCTTACTCCTTTCTTCATTTGGCAGTCGTAACCGCGAGAGGATGTTTGCATTATGAAAGAGAGAGCATTAGCGACGGACGGAGCGTAATGCGACCATCTTTCATAATGATACAAACACCGCATCACGGTGGATTATCGGCGAAGCACCTTCGTAATAATAATCCATTCGTAACAATAAATCATTACAATAATAAGAAAAATCTTTATTAAACTATTGACTTTTTACTTTATATCTGTTATTATATGTATGCTTAAAAAGATAAATGACATTCTTTAAGTATTTGTCTTTCGTAACACCAAGATTTTGGAAGTTCTTATGTGAAGTGGAGCACTTGTGCGAACACTGAACTTAGAACTTCCTCTGTGAATGGAGTTTGTATTATGGAGTCTATTAAACTTAATAATTCTGCTAAGTATAAACATAATAAATTCCAGATTAAGTATCTTAAAGCAAAAAAGAATGATATCATTCTATTTGCTAAATATGAATCTGATTGGGATGAAGAAGATAATATCTTTTATAGAACATATAATTTCTTTATCTATTTCAATAGAAATAAAAGAGCTGTTTGTTATATTGGGAATAATTCAGCTTATCAATGTTATGGATTCTTTTCTAATAATAATATGAATTCCTTAATGAATTCTTTTCAGAGAAATGCTTCTGAGCTTTTAAATGAAGTAATTAATAAGGAGTAATAAACAATGAACACTTATAATAAATATACAGTCTTTCGTACTATTCGCTCTATTTGTGAATCTAATAATAATATCTCTCCTTGTATTGTTGCTTTTACTCCTTGCGATAATATGATGGTGAGTACTATGGATTGGGAACTTCCTGATGTATTCGATACCTTTGATTATCTTTTGAAAAATCAGTTTGACCTTTTTGCTAAGTTTGCTATCTATGAAGGTAATTCTTCTCCTTTGAATATTTCTGAACTTGTTGATGAAGTTATTGAAATTATGAAAAAAAATTATAATTTTTATAGATGTAGTATTGAAATTGTTAAGCCTATTGAAGATGTTTATATTGAAGAATTAACTGGTATCAGAGATATTAATAAGACCAAAGAAGTTAAGAAAGTCAATATCAAGTTTGTTGAGGGTATGGTTACTGAGGAAGACAAAGCTAAAGCTAAAAAGTTGGAAGAAGAGTATCAGAACAAAAAGTAAGAAATAAAGAAAGGATAAATTGCGAGCAACGCTCGCGTGTTGATTATGATTATTTGTTTTAAATTCAAAGATATGATTGATATTGCTTATCATAGTAATAATGATTGTTTATATCTTTCTCTTTCTGATGATTATCTTCAAGAACATTCTCCTTTTAAGAATAGCAAAGATTATACTATTGACTATAACAAAAGAACTACTGACAATGAAGAAGACCTTGAAAATAATATTGTCAGTATTATTCTTAAGTTACATCCTAACGATATTTTTGGCTATAACTCTGGTTGCTATGTTGAGCATTTTGTTAGTAAATTCAATAAGAAAATCGGTGTTTATGACTATGACTGGGATAGCTACTTAAAAGTCTTTAAGAAGCAACCTTTGCTTAAGTTTGCTAAACTTATGATTGATAACAGTGATGATATCAATGATGAGTATGATGTTATTTCAGCTTTATATCTCATGTGTAAGAACCCTAACTTTGCTACATTGGCAGATGCAGGGTTTAAGTTTATTAATATGACAGGGGAGAATTAAAAATGTCTGAACGTGTTTATAATTTTCAGGATATCCTTTATCTTAATTATTATACCGAAGAAGATAGCGAACATCACTTGATTGTTGATAATTTGGCTATTGATATGACTTGGGAGTATTCTTGCGAAAATGCTCCTTTTGATTTGCTTGCGGCTGTTGAATTTTGTAACCGTGTAGACAATGTTGTTTATAGAGGTTATAAGTATAATCAAGATAGTAGTGTTACTTTTACTACTGGCGTTACCTTTTTGAATTTTACACAGACTGTTCAAGATGCCATTGATAACAAGAATGGTTGGACTATGAAAGCTCTGGCTGAGTTATTTGAATCTCTTCCTTTGTCTAAATTTACTTCTCTTATTCAAGTTTGCAGTGATGGATTTTTTCTTGATAGTACTTATGCTGTTATCTCTTGCCTATATATTTTGTGTAATGGCTTGAGTGTTCCTTTGGTTACTGAGAGCGGGTTTAAGTTGGAAAAGTTTACTATTTCCTAATTGGTATTAAAAATTTTTTAGAATTATTTAAGGGGATACTTTTATGAAGTGGTTTGTTGATGGATATATTCTCAATGTTCATTTTGTCTATGATGCATTATCTGATACTCTTACATTTGATGGCGACAACGCCATCGCTTCGCGTAGCGTTGATGGACAGAGTAATAGTATTGGTTTAACTGGTGATAAAAGCCATGCGTGTGATGTTGCAAAAGAAAAAATTTATTGTGGTACTGAATATGTGCGTGATGTTAAAATTAGTAATGCTAAAATTGTAAAGGATAATTGTGAGCATTACCCACGCAATGATTATTTTACTTTTAACTTTTCTAAAACTGTCACGATTATTAAGGCTATACAGATTAAGAACTTTACAAATACTTTATATAATAGATGGCAAAAATTTGAGAAAATTAAGCCCAATGAAAATCCTATCAATGAATCTTGGACTGATTATTATGATTATTATACTTGGTACATTTCTTTAGTAGCTACCTTTAGTAATTTCCTTATGCAGAATTATATTAAGGTTCAAGGTAAAAAGCCTTATAAAGAACTTGAATCTGATATTAATGCTTGGTTTGATTATATTAAGCGAAAGTATAAAGGTGAGACTAAAGTTAAAACTTTTGATAATATTATGAATATTGAAGATTTCTTTAGAGCTTTGATGTTCTTCTGCTCTGATTTTAAAATTTTTGGCTACATTGATGGCGGTTGGAATGAAGAGTTAAAGTTCGTTGACAGAGGTTTAATGTTGTGAAAGTTGTGAAAGAAGATACTTTATTTAAAATTGTTTGTTTAATGGTAAGTTTTTTCTTTTTGGGTATGTATGGATATGCTTACTGGTATATATTTTTAATGAGGTAAAATTATGGTTGTTATTGGTATTATCTTTTTGTCGTTTTGTTGTGTGTTAGCTATTGCTGAGGCGCTTGGAAAGATGTGAGCAATGCTTGTGCGTTAATGTAAAGGAGTTAAAATAAGATGATTTATGATGTTGTTCTTGCTATAGCAATTGGTTTTTTTGTATTTGGTTTAGCTGCTGTAATTATTTTATAATCAGTTATAATTAAATATAATAATTTTTCTTTCTAATTTTGATTTTAATTTTAGGGATATAACTTGACCTGTTTTAAGTTGAGATTGATTGTAGGAGAAAAGTTTATTATATTTATAATTGGATTTTGGAAAATTTTGGTGCGAAATGGGTGTAATTGTAGGATGGATAAAAATGAAAATAACCATCGCTTACGCGATGAGTTTATCAAACATGAACAGCAACTTTTTAATAAGCAAGTTAAAGATGTGTTTGATAAAGAGCCTTTTGTAATTATTTTTGCTGATGCTGTTCAGTCTTCTGCTTATGGTTGCCATTCATATCTTACTATGTATAACAGTATTTTTACTTGGAGAGAAAGTTTGAGAATGTTGTTTAATGGTGGTTTAAGATATCATGGATGTACTGTTAATAAATGGACTACTTATAAGTGTAATTGTGGATGTAATTCATTCTATATTTGGAAGCATTGGTATGTTTGCTCAGAATGTTTTACTAAACATGTATTAAATGCTGAAAATACCATGATTACTTTTAGAGATAAAGATAAATGTGGTCCTGAATATGAATGCGAACATCGCTTACGCGATGAATATGACGCTAAAGCTATTATTAAGTGGCATAAATTTGGGTTAACAAGTAAATTTGAATTTGATAAATTTATGAAGAATTGTACTAACCCTGAACAAGTTGTGTACTGGTGAGGTGAATTGAAAGTAATGCTCACAGAATAAATTGGATGATAAGATTAGTAGTGAGTGAAATAAAAAACTTGCGGATGAGAAAAGTTTGAGTGCTGATTTCTGTTTAGGATAGGGAATATATGGAGAAAAACGTAGGAAAGTACATTTTGGACAGAGTGTGCAGATATTGGATGGGTGTGTAAGGTTTTTAGTGTGGTATGGGATTAAGACTTGAATTATATGGGGAAAATTGAGAGTATATCGGTAGTCGATATAAATAGATATAGATAGAATATAGATAACAAGATTCTTGTGAAAATTTGAATGAATTACAAGAAAGTTGTAAAGTTTGAGAGCGAATTATCGTTAAACGATAATTTTGTTTGAGAAAAAACGTAGTCTGGAACATTATGGTACATTTGGTACATTTAATAGAATGTTTGGAACATTCTTGGAATATTTGGTACATTAGCCCTGACGTACCGAAGGCCAATTTTGCTCATTTTTCTATTCTGGTGCTCTTTTAGGTAAGGAGAGGTAGGCACAAACACAATTCTTTTTTTAAAAAATTTACAAAAAATTCATAATTTGTTCACAATTTAAACAAACCCTCCCAAAATGCTCAAAAAATTCACATTTCCTCTTTCATGCCCAAAAAGTAACAATCTGTAACTAAAATCCCATTAACTTCTTGACAACCTTCCTCCCATATGTTATAATACTCTCATGGTTGTATAAAGTAGGTAATAAACATTATTGCCAACGACCTAAGCGTTAAGGGTGAGTAATCTATTAAGAATCCGTATCTTAATATAAGTTATTCATCATATAGACTTAAGGAAGGAAACGATAAATGAAAAACAAGAAATATACAATTAAATACGCCAAGCCCAAGTATGGACTTGAATATAGTAACAGTAAATATAATAACAGTACACAACTCACAAATACACATCCTCTAATTAAGACAAGTATTCGTAAAGCGATTGCAACTTGTCTCACATTCAGTTTAGTGGTAAGTGTAGTAGGATATGCTCAAGCCTTAAATAAAACAGGAGAAGATAATTCTTCCAAAGATAATATTTCAACCCTGAGTGAAACTGAAATCTTATCTCCTCATTATATCGCTATTAAGAACTTTCAAACGCAAAAAGAAAATTATTGGGACATAAACAACATTAGAAATGTTAGTCCTAATAGAATTTTTTATGTGGACATGAGTAAAATGGTTGAGAACAATACTGAAAATAATGATGAACCTGTTTATATTTTTTCAGGCATGAGCATACAGTATTCTGAAAGTCAAACTTCTGGAAGCCAAAGTTCTGAACCTGAACATACAGAACCTAAGACCTCAACTTATCGCTACGCATATTTAATTCATCTAACTGATTCTGAACGTCATGTAGCAGAAAGCATTGTAGCTGGTGAGAGTGGAAATCAACCCTTTGTAGGAAAGAAACTTGTAGCACAGGCTATTTATAATGGTATGCTTAGAGACAATATGTCCCCCTCACAAGTAAGAAAACAATACTCCTATGATGGATATAAGGACATTGATGAATTTGAAAAAGAATGTCTTAAAGCCTATGTCAATACAAATGCTGCTGATGAATGTAGACAAGCAGTAAAAGAGATATTCGATAATTATAGTATGCCTACAGATGATTTTGTATTATTCTTCTATGCTCCTGCGCATAGTAAAGGCACATGGCATGAAAATGCTAAGACTTTAAAGCCTATTACTTATGTAAATGAAGATGGAAGCACTACTAATTATATTGGTGGTCATAAATTTTTTGCTTTGAAGAATGAACCTGTAATCAATTATACCAGAGAAAGTTAATAGATTTTAATAAAGTTAAAGATTTATAATAATATAATTTATTTGTAAGCAAGCTTAGGACTTGAGTACGGTCTGAATGTAGTTTGAATATATTTTGGATATATTTTAATTCTAAAATATGGCGAACTTAATTTAGACTGAAAAGTAATAATAATTATAATTAAATTAAAGAATAAATAAAAAGAAAAGCAAAAAAAGCCAAAAGAAATAAAGAATAAATAATTTAATTATAATACATTACAAATACAAAAGTACAAAGCTACTAAAAATTAGTAGTATACTTTTACCTAAATGATGATGCAACAAAAAACAGAACGAAATTTATAAGTAATTAATATATAATTAATCCATAATTTTGTTTAGTTGTATATCTATTGCTCAAGTATGCTTTATACAACCTAAAGATGTCTGTAGTAAGTTAAGAAAAGTTATTAAACTCTTGACAAGCTACAGGCATTTTGTTATAATTATATTTGTAAAGTAAAGAGAGGTGTATGATTGATGCCGAGAGGTAGACCGAGAAAAAAGCCATTGCCTACTGTTGATACTGTCACGACAAACTCTAGTGGGGATGTTGTAAAGGAAGTCTCTAGTGAGACCATCAAGACAGAAAATGTGAACGAAGTGGGAGTAGAAGTAGAAACTGCAACTAAAAACAGACCCAAGAAAGATGATACACCTCGATGCGTATGTTGCAAAGAACCTGTTTATTCAGGACGTAGATTAAATCTATCTTTACTTACAACACTTGCGTCTTATCATTTTGCTGTAGAGGAAATGCAGCCTTATATTTGTAGTAGGTGTGCTTCTGATTTAGGTGAGGTTATTAATAAATGGCTCATTAATCATGGAGCAGAAGTTAAGCCATACTACAAGCCAGAATATATGGCTAAAAACTATGATGAGAATTTAAATAATTCAACCAAAAATTCGAAGGAGGATAATTCAAATGGCTGAGACCAGTATTGATTTCATTCATGGAGAAGATGTTGCTGTATGGAGTTCTGATTATTTTACTGTAATTAGAATTATGGAGGAATATCTCAAGAATTATCCTGATGAAGTAAGTGTTGTGTCTGATTACAGTGACAGTGATGGACAGAACAGATGTTTGACTATTAAGATTCCTGCTAAGTGGATGAGGAATCCCAAGCCTCCAAAGAGTCGCAATTTAACCGAGGAACAGAGAGAAGCCATGGTAGAACGTGGCAAGAGAATTGCTGCTTCAAGATGGGGAAATAAGGAATAATATGTAGATTAATGTAATATATAGATATAAGAAGACCTGACTTTTATAAGTTGGGTCTTTTTTTGTTTTATAGTTGCGCTTTGAGGGCGTAAGATGGACGAAAGATGAATGACTTATAAATAAATTATTTATATTTGAGCTTCAATTTTGAAAGATGGGGATGAAGTGGTGTAATTTGATGGGTGAGAGATGGAAGTGATTTTAGGATAAAATTTATAAAGAATTGATTATAATGAAATGGGGAGATGAAATTGCTGAATATTTGCTGGGAAGAGGTGAAAGTAGCGAAGCGGGAAAAAGATTCTCCCTTGTGGTGATTAAAAAGACTTCCCCCCCCCCGTTGCATTTTAAAAAGGGTGGGTGGGTTGGGAGATTAAAGTGAGAGAGAAACATAGTGGGACCTTCGCATCCGACGAACCTAAAAAAGTTTTGCCCTTTGATGAGGGTTTATTGAAAGGAAGGCGTTTTTCCTTTCGATTACCGATTTTTAATTTTTTTGGGGTGGTGGTGGGGAAAACTAAAAAATCTCCCCCTTGAATAAGGAAAAAATTCCCCATCAAAAGGGAAGACAGATTCTCACTGAGTAAGAATCTTAACTTATAGTCACTGAGTAACTATAAGTGCTAAGAAGTCTAACCCACCCTCCCTACCAAGACTTCACTTAACGGACACAAATTGAACCAATGTCTTCATAACGAACGACTTTGTATTCTTCTCGATTATTGTCACGAAGATGAATTTCCTGAAGTCGTTCATTCCATGTTACATAATCGCACCACATATCAGTGCCATCTTTAAGATAAACCTGAGTCACTGGATGCTCCCTCCTTATTTTCTTCCAAAAATATTTTTGTTGTTCACAGAAATGCTCATATTCATATTTTTCATCTCTTCGACGGTATTCCTCGTAATACTTTTTAGCCATAGCTAAAGAATCAATAGACTTACTATCTTTGAATTTTCTTGCTGCTAAGATTGAAGTTTCATCCATTTTAGCAATTCCAATGAATGTGAGAATTGTAATAGGAATTACAATAAACCAAAACAAAGGAACTCCTGCAAACAGACGAATTAGAATTGCAATGGGAAGACCAATTGCGAAGTAAGCCAAAGTATCACAACCTTTCTTTAATTTTGATTATACTTAGGTTTCATCAGTAATTTTCCCTCCTCTCTTTTCTTTAACTACCTGAGCATAATCCATTTCATAACACCAAATAGAGCCATTGTCATACAAAGGCTTGACAACAACACTATCAGGATTCTGCAAATTATCTCTGACATAATTTACTTCCTTCATAGAGAAGAAGTAACGACTGGTTTCATCCTTACGTTTACGCATACAAATTTTATTGAAATGACAGATGCACTCTGTAAAGTAAGAGTCAAGCATTTCAGACATAACTTCAGCAAAAATAGCAGCAGTAGAGATAGGAGCAGTGTTGTTGTTAAGATTCTTTTTCATAATCATAAATCCTTTCTTAAATAAATAGTTTGATTATTGAAGTTGATTTGTAAGAAAGGGGAGATTTCTCTCCCCAATCTTATTTTGCTCTACCAATGAGCCACAGGATTGCGATTGCAATCTCAAAACAAAGTAACACACCTTCGATGGTTATACACTTCACCTCCTTTCATTAAATTTTAAAAAATTTACATATACACCATCTCCTTTCTTATTATAACATTAATGCTGCTGGAATACAACAGTTTTCACTTTCTTATTCCAACATTTCTGACAAACTGTACAAGTGACAGTCTTATCATGCTGATTAGGACAAGTCGTATAATTCTTGGGGAATTCAGGATTCTTAGACTTGTCCTTGAAATCAACATAAGCCACAGGAAGATTATACGGATTAGGAACAACCCAATCTTTATCCCATGCAGAGAAGATAACATTTAAGTTTTTGGGAAGCTTTTCATTTTCAGAAAGCCATTCATTCACGATAAAATACTTCTTCGTAAATGCCATAAACTTAATCTTGGGATTCTTCAAAGCAATGTTAACCATTCCATCGAAGAAATCATAATCAGGAATATCACCAGCATCGAAAAATCTGCAAAGACCAAGACCAGAATGTTTGAGCTTGAAATCAACCTGATTCCAAAAATCCTCATGGTCGTTGTTATAAATACGAAGATTGCGCAGATATGAAGCCTGAACAACCGCAATCTGCTGACAACCTTTCATACAATAACAACCATCCTTCTTACAAGGAGCATCTTCACGACAACAACAAGTCGGAACTGCCAAATCAATGACTCCCATACCAGTCTTGGAGTTCTTGGTAGTCATGTGAATCTCATTCGTTCTCATAGAGAGATGCTGAATGTATTCCTCACGAGACATGGTGAATTCCTTTTTGTTGTTAACAGATTTAGCCATAGTTAAAACTTCCTTTCAAAAATAAAATGTTTGTCGGTATGTTAGGGACTATATGTTAGCAATACTCATGGGTGGTTTTATTTTCATCCATAGCACTGATTGCCTTAATAGAAAGACATAAAAGGTCTTCATTTGTAAAAGTATGAAGCTGATTTTGTGCTTTGTGCTTGGCATCGTCAAAGCTTTTTGCTTCAACGACAACTTCGAGAGTACCTTTAACCTCAAGAAGAACGTCATATTTTTGAAACTTAGAAGACTGTTTTAGCTCTGTTGCATAATACTCTTTAAGAGTACTTATAGCCAGAATAAAACTAGACCTAAAAGCAAGACCAGACCAAAGGGTAATGTTTGTCTTAAGGTCAACAATCCAATAGACAGTAGGATGTTCAAGCTCTTCCTTCATTTCAGACTGCTCCTTGAGATACTTCATAAAGTCCCGAAGATACTCATACATATAGGCTTCTTTGATATGTTTACCATCATAGTGAGAAGTAGGCAAAGAAATATTGTCATAATACTCAGGGTCTCCAAAAGCAATCATGACAACGGGTTTGTTAATATGGTCTCCACAGAAATAAGTTAACATTACGCACACTCCTTTTCAATTTCTTTAATGTGAGACAGCATGGAATTTGTGGCGGGAACAAAGTTGTGGATATAAGAAAACGCATAATGATTTTTCCAATCACGGCTATCCCAAATCCACTTGATAGAAAGCTTTTCAGTTTCAGGGTTATAGATAGTCATGATTCCCAAACATCTTTCAGGACTTTCATCAAGAATATCCACTTTAGGAGGATAGAACTCGATGTAATATCTATGTTCTACATTTGCCCAAGGGGTAAAGATTTTAAATTTGCCATACTCGTTTTCGAGGTTGGTGCGAACAGAATGAAGATTTAAAGTTGACATAATTATACTCCTTTCAATTTTAAACGGTTTAACTTAAATGATGTAGGACTTATATTTTTCGTTTGTAAGTATTTTCTTTTTAATCATATCCTTATAATTCATGATATAAGATTCGACAGGTTTATTCCACTGCCAACAATCCTTACGAGTTTCCTGACCGATGCAAGATTTTGTTCCCTCGTAAACAGTAATAAAGAAAGGTCTATACTGATTACGAAGCATTTGAGAGATACGTTTCACCTCCGTCCAATCACAGATTACATTAAGGACATTGGAACAAATGAACACATCTGCGCTAGGAAAGCCATAACCCTCGTCAGGATAATTCCTATATCCATCAGGATACCAATACGGGTCATACCCAATGTATTTGATATTCTTACACTTAAGGAAATCTCCGATAACTTCAGGATAACGACCACACCCCCAATCATAAACAATCAAAGGAGTCCCGAAAGTCTCACAATAACTAAAGGCGTTTTTACACCAAACCTTGTCATATTTCAACTGACTCCAATCAATGTGATTGTAGACACGAGGAAGTTTGGAGCTGTTGATGGATGTGAACTTAGAAGTAATAGGCTGGTTTTTCATGGTTTGTACTCCTTTCAAATTCAAAAAGTTTTGTTACTGTCTAAGTGTAAGAGGAGGAACTTCATAACAATCCACCTGACTGGCTTCGTAAAGTTCATCAATATAAACTTCTGCATCTTTGATAATTTTACAAGCTTTTAATTCTCCTTTTGATAAACAATCCTTATTAAAAATAGGATTTTCAATAAGAATGGAAGCAATATAACACAGAGCCAGCTTTGGAAAGAATTCGTACTTGTGAACTTTAAAATCAACTTTGCCCTCATTTATTAAAGAATTGAAGATATTGGCCTTCATACAAACTGCGGCAGGCATATTTTCACAGCTATAATCTTTAATGCAGATATCCTCCCAAGAATCAATAGAATCTCCATTCTTGTCATAATAGAAAGTTATCTCTAAAACGCAAGTTACACTAAAAGGTTGAAGAAGACAAGCATTTTGAACTTGTGCTTGTTCATTGCAGCGTTCAATACAATATTCAACAGCACTATCATCGTCTTCTTTATCAATTCCTTCATCTTCTTTAATTAGTTCTTTATCGTAAAAGAAGATTTCTTCCCCTTTTGCACAAAGCCAAGGATGAACAATAGGGGTAGATTTCTCTACCCCATATTCCCCATTGATAATAGGCTCGACAGCAGATTCAACGCACCCATGATACAAAGTATAAGACATAATTCATAACTCCTTTCAAATGTGTGTTGATTTAATTAACAATCAACAATTACAGTTTCTTCAACGACAAGAAAATCACCAATGAGTTTACAAGCATAGAAAGTAAGCTCCCTACCAGCGACACATTCAATAGAAGCTTTATCGCTGTGATAGCCAAGACTCTCAAGGATTTCGTTTCCTTTGCGTTCATCAATCATAGCGCTGAGTTCCAGATATTCTTCTTCGCTTTCAACTGCATAGATGTGAAGCTGAGTTTTGGAACAGGAATCATCACTGAGCCAATTGTAGAGAGTAGAAGAATTGTATTTCATGTTAAACTCCTTTCAAGTTAAAACGAATTATTTTGTTACCAGTTGTAGTTATCGGAATGAAGGGTATTAGCTACATAGTTTTTAGCAGCCTTGAGGGAAGAGAATGCTTTGATGAATGTGTAAACAACTACACCATCAATAACACTTCTTCGACTCAATTCCCAACCTTTACGGGAGAAAACAGGACGAGAAATATAATATTTCTCATCCTTAGACATATAGAAGTTTTCTCCTTTCGTGCCAGTTACAGGCTTCCAATGAACGACGTTGCGAGAATCAATAAGAATGATATTAGACATACAAGCACTTCCTTTCTTTTTCTTTCTTTCCTTTTCTTTTTTAAAGAATTCTAAGAGTGTTAGTTTTACCACAGCCACCACATCTCCAAGCAGAAGGATTAGACCTAATACCTTGAACTGTGTTACAATTACGCTGATAAGTTTTCACCACCTTTTTACAACAATCACAATAGATTTTGTAATTACTGCTTAATTTGGTTTGTTGATTGAGATACTTGTGATAGTTAGAGTCATAACTACATCTTCTGATATGCGTACCATAAACAGCATTGTATTTGGTAATGGCTTTATACCAACCACTTGAATGTTCATGGCTTAAGCCATTGGTAACACAATGAGCTACTTCATGGATAATTGTACCCTGTACATTGCTATCATCTCCAACCTCAAAATATTTCTTGTTAAAATTGAGGAGAAAATAGTGCTTACCATCAAGTGACCGTTTAGGACAGCACTGCCCAAGTCGATTTTTAGCTCTTGTGTTCCATTCCGTCACAATTTTTGTATCGAACAATTCATGAAATCCAAGGTTGATTAGCTGTGTTCTTGCGAGTTCGATATAATTTTTAACAGCTTCAATGTTGGTATACTGAGACATAATTCTTAAATCCTTTCTTTTAATAAAAGTTATTGTTACTGTTCCAAAGCTTCTTGGTCTTTAATGTCCTGCATAGTGGTCTCGACTGTATTGCCACATTCCCAAGAATAAAGAAGTTGACCACATTCAGGACAAATGTAGTCAAATTCACCATCAAATGTAAGATTTACCTCTACTCCACAATCAGGACAGCATTTACCAGTGCCATTAATAATTCGCAACATATTGTTCACCTCCTTTTGATTAATCCATACGACCACAATGCCATTCAATGTCAGTACAACCAACAATGGATAGATAATTCTTGATTTTATCAACCCACTGTTCCCAACTCCATTCACCCAGCTTATTAGAACGAGGAATCATCTTGTACTTTTGACCCTCGTATTTAAAAATCATACCATATCCAATTGCACAACATCCCTTATCCTCAGACATTTTGCAAAGGTCTTCCCAAATCTGAGCAATTGCTTTAATAGCGGGGATTTTATTGTCATCATAATCTTCAGGACCGAAAAGGATGATAGGATAATTCTTATGCTCTTCGGTATCATCAGTTTCATAATCGCTCCAATTATTGCACGGAGCGAAATAGAAGAACCAAGATGTAGCACACTCAATGTACATACCATACTTAAGAGCAAATTTCTCAAGCCATTCAGGAGCACCTGAATACATATAACCACACAAAGTTCCCTCAGAAGAGAAACTGATAATATTAGTAGAAGGAGCGTACTCGCAATACTTGGTGGGATGAACACCTTCAACATCATCAATCCAAGTATTCAGGGGGACATATTTCTTTTCTTCCTTATCCCATAAATTACGAATATAGCGAGTACGCTTGTTGTTGTAATAAATACAAACATCATCAACGCATTCCTGCTCGGCAAGTAATGCCTTAAACTCCTCAATGATATTGGCGATATCAGACTTGCTGTAATCATACTTCTTAGACATAATCATAATTCCTTTCTAAATAAAAAAATTTTAAAAGTTGTTGACAAGAATGAATTTGTGTGTTACAATACACATAGAGTTAAGAGACCCGTAACCTCTCAACTCTATGTGTTATGTTTTAGATTAATGTTTAGACTTCCATGAAGCCCGTCAAGACAATCACAGAATAATAAACATTAAATCTGTAGTTTATCTATTTAATTTTCTACATGGTCTTTCATCTCCTTTCTTCCTTAAGACAAGGGTTTCATTTATATGAACAGCTTACGGGGCTGGAGTTTTAGATAGGAACAGGGTCACTCCTGTTCCTTTTCTTTTTCTTCGTAAGGCTTAAGGGGAATGCGATTACGAGTGGAGTATTCGCCAGTATCATTGTCCATAAGGAACTCGTTTTCGCACTCATCGCAGAAGAATTTGGTTTCAGTCTTGAAATCATCAACTCCTGTTACTCCCCAGTTTCCACAATAAGGACAACGAGGCTCACGATACTGACCAAAGTGAATATCTTCCTGATACTCTTCAGACCGAGGTTCACTCCAAACCTTAACAGAGAAAGTATTACCAGATTTATCATCAGGGTCAATCTCTGCCATGCAAATATCCTGTTCCACATCCTGTCCATCACGAACAAAGACAATGTTTACACCATGATACCCTTCTTCCTGTTCACAATAGATTCTGAACTGACCATTGGGAGTATCGACAGAGACGTAAGGATAGGAATTATTCTTTGCAGAGTGGATAATCATTTCGTTAAAATTCTTGTTAGACATAGTTTTCTTTCCTTTCTTAAATCAAAAATGTTTGTAGTTACCAGCCGTAAACATTGCGAACTTGCTTACCAATAGCGCGGGTATACTTGGTAATATCCTTGGAAGTTGCTTTACCACGGTAGAGTTTCCAGCAGAACTTGTCAAGCTGGTCAGAAGAGATTTCAGGTTTCACCTCCCTATATAAAGTGTAGTTTGTTCCGTCGTGATGAGTTTGCTTAGAGCGAAGATTGTTATGAGAATCAACCCACCACTTACCATACTCGCTACCGCATTTAAAGTTAAGACAGGCTTTAATATTATGCTCATCTAGAAGGGTATATCCCATCCTACGCCCATTCCAAAGACCGACATCAGCAATCTCGATGATACGACCTTCGGTGGGGATGTCGAGGTTAGATTTTTCATCCTCAAAGTACATATCATTAAGGTCTAACATCTCTTCATAGAACTTATATTCCTCCCATTCAGAGTAATCAATCCCACATTCATCGAGATTTTCTTTAATCCCGTCAATCCAATCATCAAGGTTCAGGTCATAGTTGCTCCAAATGATATGAGGATTGCTTTTCTTGTTCTTGGTAGCCATAATCATAATTCCTTTCTCGTAATATGTATTTAGGGAACATTTGTGTATGAAAAAGCTGGGGATTATACCCCAGCAAATCCTTTGTAAGTTTCAACAATCTTGTTCTTTTCTTCAAGGATACTTTTAATTGCACTTTTGATGCTGTAAATAAGATTATCCCTCAATGTAGGATAAATTTGATATTCGTCCCATTTAGCAAGCCAACCATCTTTATCCTCAAGCAAAGGTTCGGGGCAGCATTCAGGAGAAGCATCAAGTACAATAGAGTCAGTATAACTACCACTTATCCAAGTAATATAATAACGACCACCCTGTTTGCTAACTGTGATACTTTCATCCACACCATAATCTCTGTAATAATGAGCATAAAGATTTACTCTTGAAAAGAGATTAACTTCTTCAGCGATTTTCACCAAAGAAAAAATCTGGTTAACAATCACAGTCCACTTAGCTCTACCAATTGCTTCTGTACGAGGGATATAATATTCCTTTGTAGCTTCATGAAGAGTCTTAGCATCCTGATAACGCTGAAGAAGCTCCAGCATTTCGGTGTCTTCGTTTTCTTTACAAGTAACGGTAACGGTCATGTTTTCATAAGTCTTAGTATTAGTCATAATGCAAACCTTTCTCCCCGTATAGCCGTTAGAGCAGCTTAAATATGTTGTTAATTATTCTGGTCGTAAGCGTGTTTACCAAAATATTTCTTTTCTGCTTCTTTTCGAACAGCAATTGCTTCATCTTTAGTGTCAAAAGTTCCTAAATAATGATAATTATTGTGCTCTCGAATTTCTGCAACCCAACCTTTGTTGGATTTGTTGTAATATACACCACTACAGCCAGAAGTGTTTGTTGTGGGAATAATATGATTCATATTGTTTTCTGAGTTCGTAGTTATGCGAAGATTGTTTTTTCGATGGTCTATCTGTTTTTCATTTAACCTTTTATGTGTTTTATGGTCTACAAAACCAACATCACCTTTTTTTAAACCCATTAGGTAACGATGAAGAAACAAAGGAGATTTTTGAGCACCTTTAGAATTTGCTTGAAGATATCCATGAGAATTATAACTCCAACAATATTTTTGTACTTTTTCAATATCTTCAATATCAACCCAAAAAGGTTCATCTTTAGAAGTATAAAAAATAGCATATGTTCCATCAGGACTTAATTCATAACGATTTTTTCTACTCCTTGTTTCTCCTTTTTGCTTGAATGAACATTCCAGACATTGCTTGATTAAACCATTTCTAAGTCTTGCTCCTATAGCTACTAATGTGTTCCCACATTCACAAACACAGTTCCATCGGATTCTATGTTTTCCACTTGAAGGAAGAATATAATCTTCTGCTCTGTCAATGACTGTTAATTTGCTTTCAGGAACTCCATGTTCTTTCATTACCCATCCAGTCATATCTATAAATTTTTTATTCATCAAATCCTCCTTGCCCGTATACCCGATAGCACAGGTTTAAATTATTAGTCACGAGGAGTAACACAAACTTTAAATTTGTTTTCCTCAGCGTACTCACGAATTGCTTTGTATTCATCCTCAGTGATGCTACGGTTAGAAGCCCCTCTTGCCTGAACAATTGCTTTATTTTCGACTTCAATGGTAACAAGAGACTTATCAAGCTTATCTGTTTTACGAAGGAAAATAATCAGGCAATTTCTACGCAACACCTTTCCGATATATGAACTTACACAATGATTCAACTCAGAACCTTCGTGCTTGACATCATCTGCATTCTTAGGACGAATAATACTGTATGTTTTATCTTCCGTGACAAAAGGCTTGAAATCTCTATAAGCATTTTCGAACAGTTCTTCCTGCTCTTCGGTAAGTTTGATTTCATAATTGCGAGCTGCAATATCATGAGTCTGTTTAAGATATGAACTGTAAAGAGTTGGTTTCAAATCCGTGGTGATACACATATTAATATAGTCATTAAGTTCCTGAATAAAAGCGTGCAAACTTTTAAATCCTTGATTGATTGCCTCCTCACAAACATAATCCATGAATTTACCAAATGTGTAATACTCATAAATGTGGCTGCCTCTGCGTCCGTAACCAACTCCCAAGTACCATCTAAGACACTTTCCAAAACTGCCTTCGTTGTCATTTTGGACATGATTGAACAGGAGTTCTTCATCCCAGTATTTGCTTTTCTGAATGATTCCAATCCACTCATCCACCGTGTAATGGAAGTAGCTTTCGGCAGTGCATCCCGAATCAGGATTTCCATAACCGTATTCGTTAGTTGCGGTTTTAATAAAATCCTGCAAATCAAGCCATTGTGTGGCCACACCAAAGTCAGTTACCTTTTTATATTCAGCCTTGGTCAAATTGAGAATCTTGTATACAGGAATGGCTTCGGTAATTTTACGGTTGAGTAAGCTGCTTTGAATTTCCTTTGGGGCGGTTCGAAGAATAATCTCCGTAGATGCATTTCTTTCTAAAGTAAATTTGAATTCAGTAAAATTATAATGAACTCCGATTTGTTCTTGAGGAATGTCATAAAGTTGAGCAATAAAACTTGTGGCACTATCTCTCCAAGAGAACTGACAAGGTTCTCCAGATTTGCTAACAGGGGAAGCGTTTTTATCAAGGACTGGAAATAAACCTTCATCGACAAGAATGAAGGAACAAGAGAGATTATTTGAAGCGATTCTGTATTTGTAGTTACGAGAAATAGCAGCTCCAAGCGGGAAACAATAACCCACATTAACCCAAAATTCACCTCCTTTAACATTAACTTCTTTCAACAAGACTTCTTTCATGTTATAGTCATTGATATCAACTGCATTACCAGAAAGAAGGTCAAAATACAGACTCAAATCACTACGATTGGAAGCGTAATGGACAATGATAGTTTTCCCATTAGGGGTGAAATCTTTGTTATAACATTCGCTCTGCACACGAGACAGCTCAACCTTTGCGTTTTCAAGCTGTTCATTGAGCCCCTTAATCAGAGAGTTAAGTTCCTTTTCTTTAGAAGAAGATTCGTAATTTTTGAAGAAGCTCTCATAGTCATGGGTTTTGGTCTGATAGAACTTAGCAATGTTAGACATAATCAATTTTCCTTTCTTAATTAGACAAAATATTTATAGTGACTATATATTAAAGGTAGGAGGGATTAACCCTCCATCACCTTTTTACAAAAAGCCTTGTACTTCTGGCTGTTAAGGATACCAAGAATCTTATCTTTAGCTTCGGGCTGACTCTTATAGTAGTCAGAGTTATAACCAAAATGTCTCTGATAAATCATATCAGGATTTTTCTCCCGTAATGCTTCAAGAGGACAGTAAAGGCTTTCAGTAAACTCTTTACCATTGTGTTTATAAGGCATCTTGATATAGATATCACATGAGCCAGAGCCGCACGTAGGAACATAAGCATTGAATTTGTATTTCTTCAGATAAGGATAAGCCATGAGAATTGCTTCATTGAAAGCTTTTCGAAGATAGACACTCTGATAATCAAGAGGGACAACATACTGGTAAGCATCTTCGTAATGGTCTCTTTTCCAACCATTATGTTCTTCTGTGAATCTAAAATTTCTCTTGATTTCAGGGAGACGTGTGTAATGGGCTTCATAGTAGCTAACACTATTTGTAGACACAGGAATATACTTGATACCACAGATATCGCTCATTTTGATTTTCTCATTTACAAGCCAAAGAAGGACATGAGTTGGGAAACACTTTTCCCATACATCCCATTCTCTGATGAACTTTTTAGCTCTTTCGTAGCCAACAAATTCTTCATTGAGGTAAGTATCCTGATACTGAGCATAGATAGACATAATCTTTTTTCCTTTCTTTTCAATAGATGTGTTGCTGTTTATGTTTGATGTTTATATTTTAGTAGAGTTATTTCTCTACATCAAAAGTAACATGAGCACCAGCGATTCTTGTGCGACTTGGAAGCTTATAAAGCTCGGTAATTAAGTCTGTGTCTCTTGGTTTAAAATGAGGCATAAACGCAAAGTAAAACACTTTGCTATCAAGAGGTTTGGCCTTATCATCGAAACGAGTAACAATAAATATATAATATTCTTTGTTACTTTCCAAGTCTGTAGAAGTTCCTTCAAAGGTGATAGTAAAATTGCCAATAAAGAAATTACCGATACACATGATTTATACTTCCTTTCTTTAGCACAAGTGTCTGTTTGTTAATAATTTGTTTAATAAGTTGGGTTAGCTTTAGAAAATTCCCAAAGTTCTTTCTTCAGCACCGCATGAGCTTCTTCATAAGCAGTAAAGAATTCTTGGTCAGTTTTGTAATCATCCATGCTATGAACAAGTTCTCTTATATAGTCATCCATGAAGGGAATGGATGCTTCAAAATCAACCAAAGCACCACTGAGATTTTTTACTAAAGTAATCATTTTTGCACCTTCTTTCTTTTTAAGTGTCAATAGCAAGATTCTTTACACAATATCCATACCTTTCTTCAAGGCTTTCATAAATAGAGTCTTCTATATCTCTTAAAAAACTAGTACAAAGGTCATCATACTCAAGGTCAACTTCAGATGGAAGGCTTTTACTAGGGATATCGTTTTCATCAGTGTCCCATTCAATATTAGTAACGTGAACAATCATATTTAATCTCCTTGTGTTTTAATTTAAGGGAGAGAGATATTTCACTCTCTCCCAAGTTGATGTGTTGAACAGTTGAAATTAGACAGAGGGTCTACCAAGCCATTCAATGTTGTCTGCCTTGATAGTCATACAACCAGTCTCATTAGAAGACGTGAAATAACTATCAGGAACGAAGCCAGTCTTACGAAGGTCTTCCTTAGAAATAGGCTTCCCATTGAGATAGTGCTGGACCTTGGGCTTATTGGGAGTATCATACACACGGAGATATTCATTATACTCACCCTTCTTATTGGTGTGGCAGATGATACGATTGCTGTTATCCTTCCACTGACCCCAAGGAAGCTTAGAAGCGGTATCAATGGGGATATTCTTCTCAGCAGCCTTTGCGATTGCCTTCTTAGTGTGCTTGTAGTTGACACCGATACGATAAGTACCGATAACACGCTTAAGAACAGAGACACCAGCTTTACGACCAAGTGCAGAGAGAGTCACATCGGAAACGTAAGCCATCTTGAAGAACTGACCAGCGGGGATGGAGTTGACCTTGAGGTTGAAATAAGTGTTATTCATGATATTTCCTTTCTGCCTGTAAACCCGATAGCACAGGATAATAAATTAAATTGTGATAAAATGGTTATACAAATTTGGGATTAGATTTCAACTTCGATGATTTTGGCGTCCCAGTTGTCATGATTCAGTGTAGTACCATAAGCCAAAAGACTTTCGATATCCACCATGTTCTCATCATCCATGAGTTCATTTTCTTCAAGGATAGACAAAGCTTCTTTTAAAGTTTTCTCATCAATGACAAGAGGAATAATATCAATGCCAATGTCTCTGACTGTGCAGAAATCATTAACCATGTGGTAAATGGCTTTTTCCTTCTTATCAAAGAAAGTAGGTTCGTTAATTTCACGCTCACAAGTGTCAATGTACATATACTTTTTCATAATGTTATACTTCCTTTCTTAAATCACAAATATTGTTAAATTTCAACTTCGATGATTTTACCATCCCAGTTGTCATGATTATAAGTCTCAGCCCACGCAGATGTATCATCGAAGTTGTTTTCATCATCAAGAATATCATCATCTACAAGAGACTCAATAGCTTCTTCCAGCTCGTCCATCGTAGAGATATTGCAAAAGTTATAATTATCTACATCAATATACCGACAAGCTTCGATAAACAGCTCAAATAAATGAATCTGAGCTTTCTCCATAGTGTCGAAGAACTCAGGTTCACCAATTTCACGCTCACAGCAATCAATAACCATAAACTTCTTCATAATTTTTATTTCCTTTCTTCAATCAAATGTTGTTTGTTGTTACTCGCCTTTAATCACATTTACGAGTAGATGATAAATCATTTCATCCGCAGCTTCGGCATCCTGCATCATAACGGTTACTTCGTCAAAAGCAACATCGTTAATCACTCTGAATGTGGCTCTATCCTTATTCTGGATAATTGTAATCATTTATTTGCACCTCCTTCAAAGTAATATTCAGAACAATGAAAAGCTTTTTCAAGCGCGTTCTTGATACTCATGAGCTTGTAACCGCATTTTCTTTGCTGTTCTGCCAGTCCTTCATAATACATAGATTCTGCCTGTGTGTTAGAACCTAATGCCCAGATATGTTTATTACGAGCATCAGCAAAGTGCTTATTGATTGCATCACCAAGCGCATGATAGAGAGCTAAAACTTCATCGAGAGAATCAAACTCGATAATAGCTTTCCAACTGTCGGGATTGATTTTCTTAATCATGTTTTCGTCAATGATATTGGGAGTGGGCTTGTAAGCGATAGTGTCCATAGTTAAATTCCTTTCTTAATTAGACATGTTGTTTGTAGGTATTATGTGAGTGTGGATTACGGAGTCGCAATCCACACAACAGCAATGTAGTCATCAGATGTTTCCTTAGTTCCATTATTATCCATAGTGAGAATGTAAGGAGCATCTTCGTATACAGCCATGTTAGTTTCAAGAGTATAAATACCATCGAAACCATCATCCTGAGTTACATTAAGAACTCTGAAACGATATTCTCCATGTTCTACATCAGAATCCACAAGTTCTGCATAAACAGGATAAGTGTTTTCTTCAAACTTTACTTCAGGAAGATTGCTGGGAGGAATAGTAGCATTAGCCTTAGCTAACTGTTCCTGTAATTCCTCTACTTGTGTGAGGTAATCCTTTACAGAATCACCCAAAGCTGCAACTCTTTCTTTGCTGTTGAGATACATAAAGGTCATGAGGATTGCGATGATGAGGACAAACAGATTAATCTTTTTCATTTTTATTCTCCTTTCATTTAAGCTGCGATACGATTCCAAACAGAGTTCAGAATAGGCATGGTGTTAACTGCAACAGCCGTGAATGCTCCTGTGGTGGTAGACTTGGAAGATTTACGCATCTGAGTAGGATGACTTTCAAAGTCAGAGATAGCGTTCAAAGCCTTCCAAGCTGTGTCATTGAAGTTCTGAAGGTCATCCTGATTGTAAGCCGTCATAAGCTTTTCAATCATAGCCAGATTACGAATCTGAAGAATCTCAGAATCTTCAGTCTTGACAGGGAAGAGCTCACGAGCAAGAGCTTCAAAGGCTTCCTTGGAATAAGGAGTAACCGCAAGCTTTTCAGCCTCAACCTTAAGACGCTCAAGATAGTTGGTATTCTGAAGCAGAATAGTCTTAGCTTGTTCCAGCTTGGCCTGCATAGAATTGCTGTGACGAATACTTACACGATTCTCAGCCCCTCTGGTTGCACGAGCGATGCAATTAGAACAGAAGATACGGATACTGATGAACATTGTCTGAATTGCCTTAGAGCCATCATGACTGTTAAGGAACATCATGGTGGGCAAGAATTCATCATCCAGAATCTTCATGGGTTCGGTAGACATAGTAATGAAGCTCTTAGCTCCATTAGGTCCATAGCTACCAGCAGTTTCAAACTTAGCACCTCCCAAAGCAAGAGAATCGAGGAAGTCAAAAGCCTCACGATTCTGAAGTATGTTGTAATTTTTACCAACAATGCCCAACGGAGCATTAGTGTCAGTACGAATGGTTGCGAACTGGTCAGGGATGATAAAAGGAGTATCAACCAGAATCTTCTGACCATTCCATTCCTGCTCAACCTTGTTTACGAACTGGACAGGACGCTTTTCAACGGAGTAATCCAGACCACTGAGCTTGAGAGCGGATTCAAGAGAGTGGACATTCTCAAGAGTGATGCCCATATCTTCGTAGTACTTCTTACGAGGAGTGTTCTCAACAGCTTCCATAACAGCGTTGACTTTATCGGTATTATAAGAGGCGAGACCCATAGTAATTTCCTTTCCGAGCATTAGCTCTAAACAAATGTGTTGTGTTGTTTGATTTAAGATGAGATTATTATAAATCCCAAATCCGTAAATGTCAAGTATTTAAACCAAATAAAGTAAATTATTTAGTAAGAATACTTCCAAAGTAAGGCAAAGAGTTCTTGCGTAAGTTTTTTAACCTTATCACGGTCTGTTTTAAGCATACAGGTATCTGAACCAATATCTTCTTTTAACTTAGTGAGGATGTCGAGATAGCTGAGGTCAGTTTCGACGGTGGTTTTAATTTTCATTTTGTTTCCTTTCTGTACTAAAAAGTACTTGACAAAATTGATGTTGTGTGTTAATATATGTATAGATGATAAGAAGAATCCTATACTTCTTACTTACCATCTATACATCTTCGTAAAATAATCAGTGGGTGTGATTAATTACGGTTATAGATAATCATTATCTACACAAGATTGTAGAAATAATTAATGTAGAAGATTCTCTACATGGCTTTCAACTCCTTTCCTCCTTAGACAAGGGGTGATTATATAACAGTTTATAGGAACTGGTTATATCAAGAAAGAGCAGGATTATTCCTGCTCTTTTTGTATTGTGTACAAATACTGCTTTCGCTTTTCTTTGTACTGTTTGTTAATTTTGTACCGATAACTGCCATGAGTCTTACGTTGAATTCCTTCACAGCGGTCATAGTACATACCATCGTACTGGGGATATTCTGTGATAGCATTGTTAGGTGTACGTTTAGACATAACTTTTACCCTCCAAACCATATTCTTTGGCATCAAGCTTACTGCTACTTGCGCTATAACCTTGACCTTTGTTGAGCACAATGTTTACAGGACATTTAATTCCCTTTTCATGAATCCAGTCAATTACAAACTTGACTGCATCAGGTTCATTTCCAAGCCAACGATTGTAAAGGCCGTGAATTTGAATGACCTCATTGTGATTGTTAACTTCAATCGTGAAGAAAGGAATATCAATGTTTTCATTCTTTCTTAAAAATAGAATGTTTGTTCTACCTTCAGCAACACGACTAATATAACCACCAACACAATGATGAAGATATACGCCTTCCTTTGTAATCTTGTTCATCTCTTCAGGAACAACAATAGAGAAATTATCATCGGCATACTCAAATTTTTCTTTGCGTTGGTCATAAAGTTTAGCGGCTAACTTATTTAATCTCTCCTGTTCTTCTTTGTTTCTTGCTTCTTTGTCTGTAATGTTGATTTCAATCAGCATATTGTGATAACGATGAAGTTCATTCACATCTTTACAGGCGTACAAATCAATATCAGGACGGTTGGTGTTTGAGATTTGTTTGAATAAATTTAAGGCGTCAGAAAAGATTCTAAATACATCCTCGTTAAGACCTTTCTTATCAGTCTTTTCCTGAAGGCGCATAAGTTTGAGAAGATTCTTTCTATTCTTTTCATTTTGTTCAGGAGTTGGTGACTGGATGTCTTTTTCTTTATTTATGTACAAAGTTTCTTTCAAATAATTGTTCCTGTTACCATAATAAGTGTAGACACTGTTATTTACTCCAACAAAATACAAAAAATCAAAATAGTCAGAACGAACATTATTCATTCTTTTTGCCATGCTAAAGTAAAAGTCAGAATCTTTGTCAGTAATAGAAGAAAGATTTTTAACGCCAGCGACAAATCGAACGGTTTCAATTACACATCGAGGAGTATAGGTCAGACCCGTGTAAATATAAGTCGGACTATTAGGATTCTTTCTCTTTTCCTTAAACATCTTATCTACCAATTTAAGCTGGTACTTATTCATGCCACTAAGCTCATAAATGTTTGCAGATTTAGAATATTTTCTAAATCCAAAAAGATACTCAATGTCAGATTTTGCAGATGCACTCATGAGATAATTGGCGATGTATTTATATCCAGCTTTATAAAATTGTTCGATAGTAGGACATCTAAGAGTGTAAATAATCCTAAGAATTAAGGAATTTGTTTTAGTCATAATGTCACTATCATTGATGATAGAAGAGATATAAAACAATCTCTTAAACTTAAACATATCCTCAAAACCTCTGAAGAAACAGACGTTATCAGCAGGAATTCCAATATCAGAAGAACTGGATACCCTAAATACAACATTTTTGTCAAGAGTCGAAGCGGGCTTGAAGATTGTTACTTTTCCTTTGTTGTCAATGAGAATTCGTGTCTGTTCTTCAAACTTGAAATAACCACCAAACTGACGAATGACACAGTAATTTTCATTTAAGATATTAAATGTCCAAATTGTATCTTTGTATTCAGTGTGATACTCATTGTTCCAAGAGTTCTTAACATCAATGGCTTTCTTAGGATATAACTGACGAAGTTCGTTTAAATTAACAGTTGGTAAACTATTAACAATTTCAGAGATATCCGCTGATGATTTAGAGACGGTACGAGGATACGCTACTTTATAATAATCAGCGAATGTATAAGGAGTCCATTGCGTCCATCTGATTCTCGGATTGCTTTCCTTTTCGGTAAATCCCTCAATTGCTTGAGAAAAATGGAAATGATAAACAGCCTTATACAAATCGTGTTGAAGGAAATGAACAAATCCTAAACTATAGAATTTACCTCCTTTAGATTCAAACGCAATGTTTCCATTGACATCAAATGGAACAGGGCAGTTTCTGAAAAGGAAATAACGCTCCATAAAATAGTAGTTTCTTTTCTCTTCAGGAATCTTTCTGGTGTTGATTGTCATTATTCCAAATACAAGCATTTCAAATTCAGGGTAATATTTGGCATAAGCAACTTTTGCATTTTTACCAGAACCAACAACGATTGTGTGGGATTGAATATTACTCACATTGAAATGACCAGTTACTTCTTTACGATACTGTCCAATAGTATCGTTATGCTGAATAATTTCATACTCACCTCTCAGTAAGTGGAAAGCTTTACCATTTGCTTTCTGTTGCCAATAGACAATGATATCAGGACAGTTGTTAAGATTTGGATTAATCCCCTCTTTAGTTGAGAGAAACTTCTTTACAATAGCTTTATCCTTTTCAATGATTTCGTTGGGGATGCTGTCAATGTAAGTGGTGTTCATTTTCTGAATTTCCTTTCATTTTCAAATTGATTGATTGTGTTGGTTGAGTTATTCTTCATCTTTCCATTTGTCGTATTCAGGCATAGGTTCAACTCCTTCCATTTCTTTTGTTTCTGGATTCCAATAAATTCTTTTGCCACACACACGGGGAGAATAAAAATTATTGCGCCACTCCTTAGTTGCTTTGTGTTCTATACTCATTTTCACAATCAAAGCAGGTAAAACAACAAAGACAAGCGTAAACAGGTCTATGATGATGATAGCAATCACTGGAGCGAAAACAATGATTTCTGGAATGTTATAGCTACCAATATATTTGATTACACACATAACGATTGTGGCTACAACAAGGATGTAATTAAGAGTGGCTTTGATATTACAATAATTGTTATTATTCATTTCTGCATTTCCTTTCTTGAAGTGGAGAGGGTGTATTTCAACCCTCTCCTATTTTGTTGTTAATCTGATGAGAATTTATAGATAATTGATTAAGAATTACTCCCAATCTTCCTCGCAATCCTCATCTTCATCCTCATAGTCGTTGTACTTACTTTCGTTGTCGTTACGAATTGCATTGACAGCACGAGCTTCAAGGAGAGCCTTAAGAGCCCGTTCATCAAGCTCACAGTCGATGTCACGAGCATTGCAGATTTCCTCGCCAGCTTCATCAAACAAAGCTTTCTTCTCATAGCTGAGAACACAGGGATAAGTGATACCATCAACCTTGACTTCAAGGACTTCATCAGGGTTGATTTCCTTCTCATTCATGGAAGCTTCAAACTGAACCTGAGCCATAACTTCCATGACGAGAGCCATACCAGTCTTGTCACTGTTATCAACAATACGCTGAATAACAGCAAGACCAGCTTCACGGTCGCGGTCGTTGACGGAACCCATGCAACCACATTTAATTCCGTCGATGTAAAGGAATTCCATATTGGTGTTATTTTCCTTCATGAGCTGAATGCGATTGAGGGACTTCTTAGTGTTGATGTTGATGTTAGCCATAATAGACCTTTCTCTCGTGGGTTTTAATGTCTTTTTCCTTGACAAATTTATTGAGCTTAAAGGCTCATTGAAGTGCAGGATATATTTCAATCCTGCACTCTATCAACCTTTACAGCTTTTCAATTAGGTCTTTTATTTGAGCTCTTAAATAAATTAGAGTGCCGATTCTTGTGCAACAATAACTAATATCTGCATTGTTACCTTGGGACTTAGCTTCTTTTGCATTTTCAATTTCAATGTCCATTGCTTGTAACAACTCATATGCTGCTTGCTTGAGGAAATAGTCCGCTCTACCCTGATGAGTCTTGTTATTCATATTAATTGTTCTCCTTTAGAGTTCTTTGATGATATCGTTTGCATAATTCTTCAGTGCTACAAGAACACCGATTTCCGTACAAATTGGCTCGATATTACTCTCAGGATTAAAGGCGATACGGTCTTTCAATCTCTGAGTTTCCTCTTCGATTGCTTTCTGAAGAAGATATTCAGTACGATTGGTTAGATAAGTTTTATCCATAATTTTAATTCCTTTCTTAATTGAAATACAAAATATATTTTAACCTTTAGAAGTTAAGAGCAGGGACGGTAAGCAGATACATATTCCAACCCCAACGATTGCCCTCAATCTTCTTCAGAAGATGAGAGGGAAAAATTCTCCAATCAGGAGATTCAGAGGTTCCTTTGTTTTCCAACTGGTCAACAGGCTTGATACAATTTAGAATAAGGAAATCCCTCAACCTGTTGTTATCAATTTTGTTGAAGCCATCTTCCTGAATACATACAGCCCACATAATATTCTCCACAACTGTTTTGTGGTTGGAAGAATAAACAGGGAAGAAGTTCTCGCCATCATGGGCAATGAGAACATAGTTGAAATTGTTATTCATGGTTAAGCTCTCTCCTTTTCTTCTTCAGACTGGATATCGGTAGCATCAAACTCATCAGACCACGTGATATCGTCAGCGCAATAGGCACCAATTTTATCAAACGCTTCAGATTCAGAATCAGCTTCAATCTCAACGAAGCCATAACGAGTAAACGTAATTTCGTATTTCATATTATATGGTCCTTTCTTAATGATGTCAAGTATTTAAAAGAAATTTCATAAACTACTTGACAAGTGTTATTATTTATGTTATATTACACTCATCAAGCAAGGTAGCCTGTAACTTTTACTTGATGAGTGTTGTTCATATTATCATCTTTTGTTAGTTGCGATGATAAACGATACGGATAACTGAAATTTGTCTATCCATATCAACATGTAAAATTTTCTACATATTAATTTCTCCTTTCGTGAGTAATTATATAAACAGACTTTACAGGAGTCTGGGGGGTCTTAAGCGAGACTGGTAGTTGGTAGCTGCCAGTCTTTTCTTTTTTACTTCTTATAAACCATATAAGTGAGAAGATAATCACGAATCTTTTCAGCAGGATGACCTTCGTGTTCTTCAATCTTATCCTGAGCAACACGAACAAACTCATCACAGCTCTTATATTGCTTAAGATTCAGCAGAAAATAGTTGAATGCCTTGGTATCTTCACAGTGCTTGTAGCAAGCAGAAATTCCTGCTAACATGCGCTGAGTATAAACCATATCATCCTTCCAACCAGTTCCCTGAAGAACAGCGAATACAAAACGAAGAGCGTTTTCACCATCACGCTTAACAATACGATACAGCTCTTCAACTGCATTGATGTTATTATAACGATTGATGGTGCTATTGCGATTGGTCTTAACAGTCAGACCAAATTCCTTTGTGACCTGATTGATAATCACTGCTGTGGGCTTCTTGGCACAAAGTTCAGCTTTATATCTTTCGTAACCACGGAGGTTGGTCTTACCCTCATTTTGAGTGGCAAACAAATCTGCTTCTTCTTCCAGAGTAAGATTGATAAAAACCTTACAAGTGATGGCATAAATGGGGAAACCCTTACTCTGCATATAAAGCAGAACGCTCAAAGTATGAGCGCCATCCATAAGAAACAGATGCCAAGTGTTACCAACTTTACGAATAGAAGCCGCTTTAACTTCAACTTTATTGATATTAAAGTTGTTGGTAATTTTGGCTACTTCATAGTTTTTGGGTTCACGCTGATAGTGTAAATCCACTTCAGGAAGATAAAGAGGAAGGTCTCTAATAGCCCAGTTACGACCGTCTTCTCTTTTCTCAATTTCTCTTTCAACAGAGAGTTTGAGAGCATAAACAGTTTTAGACTGTTCGTTGGTGATTGCCTTGGGCTTAAGTGCATCGAACAGGACTTCGCTGACGGACTTTTCGTTCTTAATGTTGATGAGATTAATCTTCTTCATAATTCTAAATTCCTTTCAAGTTAAAAAATGTTTGTAGTTACCACTTGACAGATATTATCAAGTGTGCTAAGATAAACACAAGTAGAAAGCCTACACTCTCTACTTGTGACATAATTAATATGGATTAATTACGATTGTAAATGATGAAGACTACTACTGTGGGCCAATAATAGTCAACTGCTAAGATTTTCTACATAGCAAAACTCCTTTCTAATTTAATAATACATTAATTCATTGTAGGCTGAATTAACGTGTGAGTGAATAAGTTGGGCTTAAACACTCTATTGAGGGATGGAAGTTTTTCCATCCCTTTAACAATGTTTAAACTCTTTCAACCTTATAAGGCTTGCAAGCAACAACATCGAAATTGTTTACAAGCCAGTCAGGTTTGGTTTCTTTAGTATTGAGGAATTTACAAACAATGTTTGCAAGCACTTCACTGTTAAATACAGTTTTTTCCTTCATACTCATTGTGACTGTTACGGATTTTCCATAACGGTTAACAATTTTAAACATTTTATTTCACCTCCTTACATGTGCCAAACTTCAGTTTTAGTGCCTTTGCCGTTGTAATAACGACGAGCACCATAGCTAACTTTATCACTGAAGTACTCAGCACAAGGAATCAAATCCTTACGCTTTCCCTCTTTGATTTCCTTGAGGGAGAGATTGAAGCACTGCTCAATCTCACATTTGTCACAGTTTTTACAACTCTTACCTTTGCAGATATTGTTGCAAAAGTTGTGTCTTACATTGCAGAGATGCTTAACACCCCAAGAGGAATTCATCTCATTGATGGTGCTTTCGAGGGTGTAATTGCGACCCATAACACTAATCTTTTTCATTTTACTTTGACTCCTTTCAAGTCTGTATTAAATTTGATTTTGATTTGGCCTTAAGTGTGCTGGTTAGAAGCACACTCTTTTCTTTTTGATTTTGGTAAGCATCCAACACCAAGGATTTCCAAAATCATCCTCAAGTGGAGTAACTTTAATGGTTACAAGCACTTCAGTGCTCAAATGTTCAAGCACATAATCGAGATTTTTAAGAGAGAAAACATATCTCTCTTTTGTGTCATCTTTAGTGCTTTTTGCACACCATTTAATGATTTCTTTCAAGCCCGAATCAATCAGGCAGTTCAGATTCCCGTAGGTATCAAGCGCCCTATTAAGGGAAGGAGTTTCTAAATGGGTAGGATTATTGGTGAGAGAGCGAACAGTGTTTTTCATTTTCTTAGACATGACTTTAATTCCTTTCTTTTGTCAAATTAATTGTTGATACTTACACTTGCTTGAGATATTTAAGGTTTAACTCTAACTTGGAATCCATAGTTAAACCCTTTTCTCTTTTGATTCTTCCCCTGAGATTATTCAAAGCTTGTTTCTCAGAAGAAGCCATTGTGTAACCAGAATAATGACAATAATAGTCATACCATCTGGTGACAGGTCCATCGTAGAAATATTTGAGCTTCATATATACCTCCTTTCAAGTCAAATAAAATCGGAGACTTTACCCTCTTCATGGACATAGCCTCCAAGAACTTCAGGACAGGACTGGAAATAACCAGATGCATCCTGAATGTGGATGAGAATGGTATCATCCATACTTAGGGAGCCATTTCGTACTCTCCTTCTAAGAGAATTACGAATTCGTTTCCAAATTTCGCTTCTTTCTTCGAATACATCATAGATGACTTTGCCATCCTTTTTGATGTATCCTTTGTACCATTTTGTCATTTGTTTTTATCCTCCTTTTCACGATTCAGGGCAGTTTTTCTTAATTCATCTTGAGAATTATAATACTGCTTAAAAGCATCACAACCTTCCCAAGAAATTTTAGATTGAAGCTTTGCAAGCTTTTCAGAGACTTCTGACAAGGTTTTTTGTGCCTCTTCAAGAGCAGATTCCTGTAATGTAATATATGTATCCATTGCAACATTCTTTGCCATAAGAATGGCAGTGAATTCATCTTTGAAGTAACCTTCATAATGCTGAGGCATAATATGCGTTTTCATTTCATTAAAGGTACTTTCGCGGATGAACCGCTCCCACACTTCTTACTGAGC
>ERZ780095.15-NODE-15-length-88338-cov-6.76531_pt1 | contig 88338 bp, 96 predicted proteins | sample MGYA00511574_ERZ780095 | MGnify/ENA primary metagenome ERZ780095 (study PRJEB29588, sample SAMEA2153837) | human gut metagenome | biome: human gut; feature: human-associated habitat; material: faeces | place: Denmark | collected 2008/2010 ...
ACAAAAAAGCCAAGTTCGTTTGTTTTCAACGACTTGGCTCTCAGAGTGGCTGGGGCGGCTGGACTCGAACCAGCGAATGACGGAGTCAAAGTCCGTTGCCTTACCGCTTGGCTACGCCCCAATATCAAAGCCTTTCCTTACTAATATACTTCGCGACAATCGTCAAGCCTCATTTCATTTCCTTTGCATCATTTTTATAAAATTGGCATTATACCAAAACATTAAAATTCCTTGTTACGGAGCCTTTCTCATGCTGCAACCTCATATCCGGCTTGATACCCTGAACGACGTGAAATATGCCCTCTTGCCCGGTGATCCCGCAAGATTGGATAAAATCGCAAAATTCCTCGAAAATCCCCAAGAACTCGCTTTTAATCGCGAGTTTAGAAGCTTGCGCGGAAAATATAAAAATATCAATGTCCTGGCTCTTTCAACGGGAATCGGCGGTTCCTCCGCCGCCATCGCCGTGGAAGAATTAAAAAAAATCGGCATCCGTGCCGTTATTCGTATCGGTTCTTGCGGCGCTTTGCAAAAAAACATCAATCAGGGCGATTTGATTATCGTCAATGCTGCCGTGCGCGATGACGGGGCTTCCAAAGCTTATGTCGATCCGAGGTTCCCTGCCGTGCCGAATACGGATTTGTTAAACGCTTGTATCGAATCCGCAAAAGAAAACGATTTTCCGTTCCATGTCGGAATTGCCCATTCTCACGAAAGCTTTTATATCGACGACAACGAACAGCAGGAAGCATATTGGTCAAAGCTGGGCGTTCTGGGGGCGGATATGGAAACGGCTGCCGTCTTTACCGTCGCCGCAATCAGAGGGATAAAAGCCGCTTCAATCTTGAATAACGTCGTTGTTTGCGGCCACGATACGGCTCAATCCGTCGCCGATTACGCAAGCGGCGAAGATTTGTGCGCCAAAGGCGAAAAAAACGAAATCATAACGGCTTTGGAAGCCTTTGTCCGAATGGAAAACAAAGCCTGAGCGTATGAAACGCCGCAAAGCCTTGTTTGAAAAATTAAATGAAGATAAAGTTCCAAAGTTTTACGGGAGAAAAAAATGGCATGGGTTTATTTGATTGTCGCGGGAATTTTTGAAACCGTTTGGGCGGTCGCCATGAAATATTCGGAAGGGTTTTCAAAACCTTATCCGTCCGCATTGGTCGTCATTGCCATGTTTTTAAGCGTCTGGCTTTTGGGATTGGCAATGCGATCCTTGCCTTTGGGGACGGCCTATGCCGTTTGGACGGGAGTCGGAACTTTGGGAGCGGTTCTTTACGGCATTTTGTTCTTTTCGGAGCCCGCCGACGCGCTGAGGCTGGTCTTTGTCGCGATGATTTTGGGCGGATTGATCGGATTAAAAGCGGTCTCGGCTTGAGATCGGGAGAAATCTTATGGAAAAAATCTTTATTTATTCCGATAAAGGCGTCGGCATGCAGTCTTTTTTCTGTGCCAGAGGCTGTCTGCGCGGTTGGGGAAACGGAAAGTACGCCGTCAAGGCTTTGAGCGCTGCCGAAGTTATTGAGGGAAGTTGGGTAAATGAAGAAGCTTTGTTCGTTATGCCCGGCGGCGCCAGTACGCCGTATTCGGAAAAATTAAAGGGCGAAGGAATAAATCGCATCAGAGATTTCGTAAAAAACGGCGGTTCATACTTGGGAATATGTGCGGGGGCTTATTTCGGTGCCGAACGAACCAGTTTTAACAAAGGAATGCCTGATGAAATAGAAAACGAATGTCAGACGGGGCTGTTTAAAGGGACGGCTTCGGGTCCCGTATTTCCGCCCTATGATCCCGATTCCAATGCGGGATGCAAAGCCGTCGAAATTGATGCGCGGGGAACGGGTAAGTTTAAAGTTTTTTATAACGGCGGCTGTTCCTTTCAAGCCGATGAAGGATTTAAAGATTACGAAACCGTTGCCGTTTATTCGCAAAAAGGTAATGAAGTCGCTGTGATATTTCTGCCGTTCGGCGCGGGACGGGTTGTTTTGTCGGGCGTTCATTTTGAATTTTCACCGGGTGCTTTGGATATGAAAGACGCTTATCAGGCGCCGCTCAGAAACATTTTGATTGAATACGAAAATGAGCGTATCTCTTTTATAAACGAAATCGCGGCATATCTGAGAATGGAAGGAATAACGAAATGACGGATCAGCCCTCTGTTCTGAAAGCTCCGGATTTGGGCAAAGACCCGATTCCGCGTTTATTGCTGACTTTTGCCGTTCCTGCGATCGTCGGGTTGATGATTAATGCGTTGTACAACATCGTCGATCGTATTTTTGTGGGCAACGGTGTCGGAGCTTTGGGATTGGCGGGGATTGCCGTCAGCTTTCCTTCTTTTGTGATTATGATGGCGTTCGCTATGATGGTCGGTGTCGGCGGCAGCGTCAGCTTTTCTATTCGACTGGGGCAAAAAAAAGTCGCCGTCGCGGAAAAAATTTTGGGAAACGCATTGGTGCTTATTTCCTGTTTGACAGTTGTTTTGGTCGCTTTTCAATTGTTTTTTTTGGAAGACTTGCTTTATTTTTTCGGCGCGACGGAAACTATTTTGCCATATGCCAAAGCGTATGCCGGCATAGTTTTGTTGGGCAGCATTTTCGTTACGGCGAATATGACAATGAACAACTTTATCCGTGCCAGCGGCTTTCCCCGCATCGCCATGGGAACAATGATCATCGGAGCAATTGTCAATACGATTCTTGATCCGATTTTTATTTTTTGTTTCGATATGGGAGTTGTCGGCGCTGCCGTCGCGACGGTTATTGCAAATGTGTGTTCTTTTGCGTGGGCGGCTTCTTTTTTTATTTCAAAGCGGGCACCTTACAGAATACGGGTGAAAAACCTGCGGTTAAATCCAAAAGCCGTTCTGGCGATTTTATCAATCGGCGTTGCGCCTTTTACGATTCAAATGGCGAACGGCTTTATGCAGACGATTATGAACAAAGCCCTTGTCCAATACGGCGGAGATTTGGCAATTTCCGCGATGGGGGTGGCGACTTCGGCAATTGTTTTGCTTTTTATGCCGGTTTTGGGCGTGTGCGAAGGCGCTCAGCCGCTGATAGGATTTAATTTCGGAGCACAAAATTACCGTCGCGTTGTGAATATATTTCTTTTAACGTCGGGCGTCGCGACGCTGATTATGAGCGTCTCATGGGTGTTTTTGCGCTTTTTTTCCGGCAATGTCGCGGCGATGTTTGATCCGAACGACGCAGAGTTGATTCGTGTCGGGGGACAGGCTTTGAAAACGATGACGCTGATGATTCCGATTATCGGAATTCAGTTCGCTTCGACCGTGTTTTTGCAGGCGACGAAATTTCCCAGAATGGCGGCTTTTTTGGCTTTGTGCCGCCAGCTGTTGTTTTTGATTCCGTGTCTGATTATTTTACCGAAGTTTTTCGGATTGCCGGGCGTGTTTTATGCGATGCCGACTTCTGATTTTCTGGCGACGGTTTTGTGCGGCGTCGTTATGTGGAAACAATTAAAGAAATACAAGGCGCTGATTCATAAACAGGAATGTGAACAGACCGTTTAATAATGAAAGCCCCCTTTGTTATAAGGGGGCTTTTTGTTATTTTGTTACATTCTGTGTTTCAGGCGAAGCGGGGGCATTTTCGCTAACTTCGGAGGGAAGCGGTTGTTCCTGTGCGGGCGCACCGTCCGCCGTCGGAGCGACAGGTGTCGCGGGCGGCTGGGGAAGAACAATTCCCATAACGTTCAGAAGCTTTGAAAAAATGTCCGTGCTTTCGTACGATCCCGCGAACAAATCGGCTTTGTAACCCACGGCGGAAACGGGAACGGTTGCCGCCGTATGTTCAAACGTTGTATATCCGATGCCGGCACGCTTGTTTAAAACGTTCATGACGGCAATGGTAACGGGGTCGTAATCGCTGTATTTTTCTTTGAACTCGGGCGTTTTCGGGCGGCGGCTTTTTTCCGTCAGGCTGTGGCGCAAGCCTTCTCTTAAAACCGATATTTCCGAAGGCGTTAATGCGCTTTTCAGGTCTTGAGCGGCTTGTTCGTCGCCTTCGGTTTCTTTAAGCATCAGTTCTTCTTTTTGCATGGGAGAAAACATTTTCAAACCGAAGACTCTGGTCAGCGTCGGCATAAAGTCTTCCAAAACGGCATAAGACGTATGACGTGATTTGAAACGCAAAACGTCATAAAGAAAAGACGAAGCCGATTTTTTCTGTTTGTCGAAAACGGTCAGGTCAATGTTTGAGGCATTGTTCGCGCCGATGGTTAATCCTCCGGTTTCGTGGTCGCCCGTGACGACGATCAGGGTGTCGTTCGGATGCGCTTTGTAAAAATCGTAAGCGACGGTGACGGCTTTGTCAAAAGCGATCATTTCCTTAATCAAAGCGGCGGTGTCGTGCATATGTGCGGCGACGTCGATTTTTGCGCTTTCCGCGACGATGAAAAAGCTTTGTTTCGTTCCGAGCTTTGCGACGGTTTTTTCGACCATCTCAGCCAAATCGGGCGAATTTTTGCGAGCGTCCATGGCGAACGGAACGGCGTCATAAGTTACGGCGACTTTTCCTGAAGGATAGGAAATATTGTCTTTTGCGGGTTTGAAAATTTTATACCCGCCGCGTCTTAAGACGACATCCAGATCGTCTTTTTTAAAGGATCTGGGGCGTTTAAATTTTGCCCCAGCCAATAAGGAAAGCGAGCTTTCTGGCAATTGAACGGCGATATCATAATAAGAAAAGCGTTTTTTCGCCCGTGCATAAAACGCCGCGGGAGTAGCATCATCAACGCTGGCCGTTGTAACGACGGCGGTTTTAAAACCGTTTTTTGCGGCAAGATCAGTAATCAGGGGTAATTTTTCTTCGATTTCGGGCAATGTTGATACCATTCCGTTCGGGACATTTTGACCTGTCGCGAATGCCGAAGCTGTGGCGGCGGAATCGGGGATAAGGGTATCAAGCGCTTTGGAAGCCATAATTCCCTGTACGGGGAACGAGCTTGCCAAAAGAGCGGAACCGTTTGCAATTTCCGTAATGCGGCGTTGAGCGAAAGAAGCGCCGTCTCCGATAAAGAAAAAAACATATTTCGGCGTAAGTTTTTCTTCTTTGCAGGCGTTTAAGAAAAACAAGGGCGCCAGACAGCAAAGGAGACACAAAATTTTTAAGGTTTTAGAGGGAAATTTTAACATGATTGTAATTTTTTTCCTTATAGAGTAGAGTCTTCAAGCGGCATTAGAAGGATTTATTGAGCGCTTGTCAAACAAAATCTAGGGTTTTCGCCCTGAACGGGACGGGATTATTGATGTATCGAAAGATAGTTTTTTTAGCGCTTTTATGTATGGCGGAACCGGCACTGGCATCGGACGATCCCTTTGATGTCGAAAAGGAAGTCGGTCCCCGTATCGAAGCAAAAGCATGTACGGCGGAATTGCCGGATAAGCCGCTGTCCCTTTCTGAAGTTATTGATGCAGCGTTATGTAACAATCCGTTGACACGGCAAAGCTATTTAAGCGCAATGGCGGCGGCGTCTCAGTACGGCGAAGCGAAATCGACATACCTGCCGACCATAGGTTTGTCTGCGGGCATCAATCATTCAAATACGAATTACCATCGTAACGAAGATACGAATTCCGCCGGAGCGGATGCATCGGTTTCTTTGGATTGGCTGTTGTTTGACTTCGGAGCCCGATCGGCGTCCGTCGAAATGATGAAGCAGGCATTGAATTATGCGTTGTCTTCTCGTTCGGACGTTTTAAAGACGTTGGTTTTCGACGTAACGAAAGCATACTATACGCTTTTGGCGGCGCAGCAGGGGTTCGAGAATTCCAAAGCAACGGTTGCTTCTGCAAAATCGGCATACGAAGCGGCGTCAAAACGCTATGAACTCGGTTTGGCGGCATACAGCGACGCATTACAGGCTAAAACGGCTTATGCACAGGCTCAGTTGTCCGAAGCTCAGGCAGAGGAAGCGCTGATTTTGGCTCAGGGCAAATTGGCGGTTTTGTTAAATTTCCCGCCGCAAAAAGGATTGGATTTATTGCCCGTGGCGTATTCCGACGCTCAGGAGGAAGAAGACGGCAAAGTCGAAGACATGCTTCAGATTGCTTTGGAAAAACGTTCCGACGTTATGGCAAAACGGGCAGAGTTAAAACAGGCTTTGGCGAACGTCGAGTATGAAAAAAAGCAAAATGCTCCGTCATTTTCGGTGTCGGCGGGGGTAACGGCGGGCGACGATTTAAAAGACAGGGGTGACCGCAATCTGAACACTCAAATCGGCTTGAGTATGTCCGTTCCTTTGTTTACGGGTTTTAAAAACACGTACCGCATTACGCAAAGCCGGTATTTGGCGGACAAGACGGCGGAAGAATTAAAAAATTTGGAAAACGAAGTCCAAACGGACGTGTGGGATGCCTTTCAATCGTACAAGACGGCGCAAAAAAGCTATAAAATCAGCTTGGTGCTGTATGCCAGTGCGGAACAAAACGAAAAAGTCGCGATGGGGGCTTATAAAGCGGGAAAAGGCAGCATATTAAACGTTTTGGACGCCCAGTCGAAGCTGGCGGACGCCAGAACGTCAAAGAGCAACACGTTTTATGAAAAACTGATAGCCAAGAGCAATTTGATACGGTCGATGGGCTTAATCAATCCGTTTGAAGCGCAAAAGGAACTGTAAGAATGAAGAAGCTGTTTATATTCGGAATTATATTCGGGATGATTGCGGGCGGATTTTGGTGGTATCGCCAGAGGTCGCAAAACGACAAACCGCATTACGAAGTTGTTCCCGTTGCGCGCGGCACGTTAAAGCTGGACGTTTCTGCCAGCGGGACGATTCAGCCGATTAACGTCGTCAGCGTGGGTACGCAGATTTCGGGCATAATCGAACGTGTTTACGTAGATTACAACTCTGTTGTCAAAAAAGGGGATTTACTGGCGGAAATCGACCGTTTTACGTTGGAACAGGAATTGAACGAAGCCAAGGCTCAGGCTCAGGATGCGAAATCGAAACGCAACAAAGCGCGGTTAGATGCCAAACGTTACAAAGAAATGTATGAAGCGAATTATATTTCGCGTTCTGAAATGGAACAGGCGGAAGTAGATGCCGTGACGGCGCAATCGGATTACGACAAAGCCAGAGCACAGGTAAAAAAAGCGGAACGGAATTTAGGGTATACGCGCATTACGTCGCCGGTTTCCGGGACGGTAACGTCGAAAGAGGTTGAGGAAGGTCAAACCGTAGCGGCAAGTTTTTCAACGCCGGAATTGTTCAAAATTGCGGAAGACCTGACCAAAATGCAAATCGAAACGGACATTTCGGAAGCCGACGTCGGTATGATCAAGCCCGGATTGAAGGTTGATTTTACGGTTGATACGTATCCTGCCGAAATTTTTCACGGGACTGTTTCGCAGGTTCGGCTGAACCCGACCGAAGAAGAAACCGTTGTCATGTACACGGTTATTATTGACATCAAGAATGATGACCTGAAGCTTTTGCCCGGGATGACGGCATATGTAGAGATTAAGGTTGATGAAAAGCCGAATGTTTTGCGATTGCCGAACATGGCGTTTCAATTTCGACCTGTTCGCGCGGACGGGAAAGCGGACACGCAGTTAAGAATGATGCGGGCGGATTTAAAGCCTGATGAAGCATTGGTTTTTATTTTGGAAAACGGCAAACCTGTTGCCAAGACGGTCAAGAAAGGGCTGACGAACGAGATGTTCACCGAAATTCTCAGCGGCGTACAGGAAGGCGAGCAGGCGGTTTTGGAAGATTTGACGGCACGTGTTCAGCCTAAGCGCAGAGGCCCGCCATGAGCGTCATAGAAATTAAGAACGTCTGTAAAACCTACTACATGGACGGCGGAATGAAGCAAAACGTCCTGAAGGGCGTGAATCTGACGGTTGATGAAGGTGAATTTGTTTCCATCATGGGACCGTCGGGATCCGGGAAATCGACGTTTATGAACATATTGGGCTGTCTGGATCGTCCGACTTCGGGGAAATATTTTTTGGGCGGCAAACAGGTTTCGGGAATGAACGACGATGAACTGGCGCACATTCGCAATCGAATGATCGGTTTTGTTTTTCAGGGGTTTAACCTGTTAATGCGTCGCACGTTGACGGACAATGTGGCATTGCCGCTGATTTACGACAACCGCATGACGAAAGAAGAAGAACAGGCCAGAGCCAAAGAAATGTTAAAGCTGGTCGGTCTGGGTCGTTTTGCGGATCGCTATCCCAATCAGATTTCGGGCGGCATGCAACAGCGCGTCGCAATCGCCCGAGCGCTGGTGAACAGCCCAGAAATGATTTTGGCGGACGAACCGACGGGGAATTTGGACAGCAAGACCAGCGATGAGATTATGTTGTTTTTCCAACAGCTGAATCGGGAACAGGGCATAACGATCGTTTTGGTAACGCATGAACCCGACGTAGCGCAGTACGCCAAACGTTTGGTCAGAATTGTCGACGGCAACATAGAATATGACGGCGATGTTCAAACCTATATGGAGCAGCAGAAATGATCAAAGCAATATTGCATGAAGCCTGCTTATCCATGACGGGGAACAAGCTCCGTTCGTTTTTGACGACGTTGGGGATTATTATCGGCGTTTGCGCGGTCGTGATGATGGTGGCGGCGGGGCAAACGGTGCAAAACATTATTCAGGAACGCTTTGTCGCGATGGGCAGTAATTTGCTGATTATTCGCTCTCAGCGTCTCAGAACGGCGGTCAGAAAATCCGAACCGATGACGTCGATTACGTTGGACGATGCTTTGGCACTGCGCCGTTTAAACGGGATAGACGTTGTTGCTCCCGTGTTAAGCGCGTCGGCTCAGGCTGTGAACGGGTCAAGAAACTGGCAGGTCAGCATATTGGGGACGACGCCGGATTATATGAAAACGGCGAACTGGGAATTGGAACGCGGGCGGATGCTTAACGAACAGGACATTCGGCGCGGCACCAGCAATGTGGTGATCGGACACGAAGTGATGACCGAACTTTTCCCTTATGAAGATGCTTTGGGACAAACGTTTCGCATTAAAAAACAGCCGTTCAAAATAGTCGGTATTTTAAAGGAAAAGGGGTCAAGTACGGGCGGCGCCAACCAAGACGCTTCGGTAATGATGCCGTTAAAGACCGTTCAACAGCGTTTTAACCGCTATGCAAAATTGAACGCCATTAATCATATGGCGGTTAAGTTTGTCGAAACGGAAGATTTAAACATTGTTGAACAGCGTATCACGCGTTTTTTGCGAGCCCGTCATAAGTTAGGCGATGACGAACCCGACGATTTCAGGATACACAACATTGCGGAATTTGTTGAAAACATCAAGCTGATCGGGACTGTTTTGGCGATTTTGCTGGCGGCGATCGCGTCGATTTCTTTGGTTGTCGGTTCAATCGGCATTGTCAATATGATGTTGGTTTCGGTAACGGAACGCACGCGCGAAATCGGCATCAGAAAAGCTTTGGGAGCGCCGAACAACTGGATCATGCTTCAGTTTTTGTTTGAAGCGATTTTGATTTCAATGGTCGGCAGTATTATCGGGTTGGTTTTGGGGGTCGGATTGTCCCAATTGGGCGGATATATTTATGATACAAAGGTTCCGTTCAGTTTGTGGCCGGTTATTTTGTCCTTTACGGTGGCGATTGTCGTCGGCGTCGTATCAGGGGTTTTCCCGGCATATAAAGCAATGAAACTCGACCCGATTGAGGCGTTAAGATATCAATAAAAACAAAACGCACGAATGTAAAAAGCCCTCGAGATTTTTGGAACGAGGGCTTTTTTAGCGGTAAATGTGCCGACCGTTTCCGAAACAGGAAAATACGGTATTTTTTGTTTCTTTTCGGGGAATTTTATTTGAAAGAGCGTTAATTTTCTGCAACGGGAGTCTTTGTTTCGCGGGACGCGCACAGGTTCGGATTTTCAAGCCATTCTTTGGGAATAAAGCTTTTGTCGTCCGTTTCCGTTTTTTGAGAGCTTTTAATTCTTTGCACCAGTTCTTTCATTTGGTCAAAGCTGAGACGGCAACGGGTTTCTTTCGTGACTGCGGGCGTTTCTTTTTGAATGCCGTTAACGGTTGCTTTTACGGGCGGAAAAGAGGCTTTTTGCAGAAAATCGCAAAATCCTTCTTTTTGGGAACTGGGGGCGAATTTGATTCGCATTTCCATTCCGAAGATGCCGAATTCTTTTTCCATGGGCGAGCACGTTTCCAAAGCGGCAAGAATTTCGCTTTCAATATCTTTTTCTTTAACTTCGGTTGTGCAAATTTTCGGATCGGCGAACAGGGTTTGCCAAAAAATTTGTTTGGGCGTTCCCGAAACCGTAGACGTTCCGACGGAAACCTTTTGCCCGTTGACTTCGGCATATAAGGGTGTTTTTGTTTCCACCGTGACATTTTGGTCTTTGGCGGCGGCTTTTTTGAATTTTTCGTACGTTTCGCCGTCCATGGCGCACGTTGTCCGTGTTTCGGAAAAGTCTGTAATGTTAAGTGTTGAGAAAACGCATTTTCCGTCTTTTTTTCCGATGATTTCGTAGACGGTATTGACGTCTATTCCGAAGATTTTTCCGGAGGTTTCTTCCCGAAAAGCGGAGCAGTTTTCCAATTTGTTTTCGAAAGCTTCCGGCGGTACGAAAGCAAAAGCGTCGCCGGAAACGGATACGAAAGCCATAGGTATTCCGCACAGAACGGGAAGAAAACGATTTTTCATGTGTTACCTTGCCGAAAACAGTCCGGTAATTGTTGCGCTTGCAAGAGCCTTTTCTTTGATTGTTTTTTCGGCGATAACGGGATTTGTATCATTGTCCATATCAAGGCTTTCTACGCTTAAAGCATAGACGGTAAAGTTATAGCGATGCGTTCCCGAAGGGGGGCAGGGACCTCCGTAAGGTAAGATTCCGAAGCTGTTTTTAATTTCTTTCATGCCGTTAGCGGGTTTAACGCCTTCGGGCAAGCTGTTTTGACTTGCCGGGATATTGATCAGAAACCAATGGTACCATCCGTTTTGGACGGGAGCATCCGGATCGTGAGAAACGACGGCGAAGCTTTTGGTTCCTTCGGGGGCGTTGATCCAATGCAGTTCGGGCGAGACGTTTTCGCCCAATCCGGTGCATCTGCCGGAGTTATAGGCATATTTCAGGGGCATGGCTTCATTGTTTTTAAAGGAAGCGCTTTCAACGAAAAAGGAAGATTCTTGAGCCACGGCGACACCTCCGGCGAACAGAAAACAGCAACATAAAGCAAAGAGTTTTTTAAGCATGGACTTTCCCCTCCGATTATTTGGTTATTTTATACGGAACAGGGAAAATAAAAAACGAAAAAAGATTTTTTCACAAGCTCTGGCGACCCTAACGGGATTTGAACCCGTGTTACCGCCTTGAGAGGGCGATGTCCTAACCGTTAGACGATAGGGTCAATAGCGTCCGTTCATCTTTGTATAAAACGATCGCAAAAAATGGTCAATCCTTTTCCTGAAATATCCCGTTTTCCTTGACATTGTACCCTATTTCTCGCTTATAATACGCCGTTAAGGCGCAAAAAAGAGGAGGCATCTTCATGGAATCGCTGAAACTGTTGTTTAAATCCTTTTATGATATTTCCCTGTTCCAAGAGTTTGTAATAAAAGGAAAAAAGTTGGGAATCGGCGCTTTTGTCTGGGTGGCTTTTATCGCTACCGTTTGTTTAAGCGTTTCCTTTTACGGCAAGGTTTCTGAAATTTCCTTTGATTTGTTCCGCCCGCTTGTCGCCGATTTGCCCGTATTGACAGTTACAGACGGTCAGGCTGTCGGTAACGTGATCGTCTCTAAAGACATCATGGGCAAAAATGATGATTTCTTCTTCGTCATTAATACATCGTCCGAACAGGCCGATTTCAAAGACTTGCCATCAAAAGGCATCTATGTTGCCAAAGGCGGATTTTTCGTTAAAAACGGGACGCAAATCCGCTCATTCGATTTTAAAGAAGTCTTGCCCAAAGGGACGACGGTCATAGATCAGACGTTTTTCGAAAATACGTTTAACCTCGTCAAATCCTTTATTCTCAATATCTTTTTACCGATCTTCTTTATTTTCTTTTTCGTAGGATCTTTCTGGGGAGCGCTAAACCTTCTTCTTTTATTTCTGTTCTTCTCTTATGCGTTTTCCCGCATCATGCACAGGACTCCGACTTTGGAACAAAGAGTGCGCATCGTTGTGCTTTCAATGTTGCCCGCCATGGTCCTGCGAATTCTTGCCGGTTGTTTCGGGCTGTTCTTTCCGTTCGCACTGTACGCCTTGATTTGCCTTGTTTATATGTTCACTTACTTTAAGCGCGCGGATAAAGAACCTCTCTCGTCGGATGCGGCTGAATAATGAAGTCTTTTGCTCTTTTGTATCGGGTGTTTTTTGACCGCTCTTTGGCGGAAAAAATACTCGTTCAAACAAAGGGAAGCTGCTTTTCTGTTTTGGCAAAGCTGGCGTTTATCGCATCGTTTTTTTGGGCTCTCGGTGCTTACTTTACCGTCAGCCCCCTGACGGTCGACATTTTGGATCCGATTTTAAGCCAAAATCAGGAAATACGGGTCAATAACGGAATCGTTACAAAACCTGAAAACTACGAGTATTCCTATATCTCGCCGGATAAAGACTTTTTTTTCATTTTTAATACGGCACAATCAGAACTTTCTCTCAACGACCTGCCTCCCAAAGGAATATATATTTCCAAAGACAGACTCTTTCTGATCGGCGGGCATTTCGCCGGAAGCGTTCCGTTGTCAAAGTTCTTGGACAGGTACGGAGATTTTTCCGTAACAAATACTCCAGAAGCCCATAAGATATTGGAAGGCTTTATTTCTTATCTGCATCGGACTTTCCCGGTTTTGGTGTTTGTTATTTTGGGAACGATGTTCTCGGCGGCGTTTTGTCTGTGTGCGTTCTTTTTTTCCGTCATGTCTTTCTTTATGACGCCGTTTTTCCGTTTGGATATGCCGTTCGATATGCGATTAAGACTGGGGACGATTTCATTTTTGCCCTTTGCCGTATTAAATTCTGTCGCCATGTTGGCGGGGATCGGGCTGACATTTATGATCGCAACGATCGTTACGGGAGTATATATGTTTTGCTTTTTAACGGAATACGCCCGTTTATCCCCCGTGACGGATTAGAATAATTCGTCAACGAACAAATAAACGGCTTCGGAAAATGTTTGAAAACTGCAGCTGACCTGAAAATCCAAGCGTTCCAAGATATGGTATTTCTGATCCATCGTATCGTAGACGAAGATTTCTTCCGAAGCTCTACCCAGCAACAATTTTCCTCTCATTTGCGGGACATTGGCATATTCGAGGTTTGCTTCGATCAATCCGGGCAGGGTATATCCCATGGTTTCCCGATCATTTGCCCGTGAACCGTAAAGTTCGATGCCGTTCCATACCAAGCCGTCGGTTTGTTTCAGCAATTCGATATAATCTTTCGGAATCATGGGGAAATGGTGGCTGGAAAGCATAGAAGCGACAAAGCGCAAAGACCTGTCGTCAACGGGCGGGAAAAAGACCGCGTCGTCTTTTTTCAAGGTTTCCAGAATCCGTTTCAGCATTTCAGGCATTTATCAGCGTCCCAAAGAATTTTTTTGTGCGATGATTTCAAAAGTGCTTTCCAGAAAGCCGGCATAGACGCTTCTGTCATGTTTGTCTTTTCCGCCCGAGGACACTTCAATAACGCCGGGGAAGTAGACTTTGCCTTTAGGAGCGGGGATGAACAAGCGTCTGGGTTTCATCCCTTGCGGCTGGTTGAGGATTTGCATATCCAAAAATTTATGGATATTGACGTGGTAGGGATGAGTTTGGATCAAGACAAGGTTTGAAAAATCGTTTGTGCCGCCGTAATCGAACGGTATTCTGATGTGAACGTTAAAGTTTTCGGGTGCTTTGCCTTTTTTGATTTTGGCGATGTCTTCTTCAAGCAACCCGGCGGCCATTAATTCGTTGACGTGGTGGTATCCGACATATTTTAAGAAATCGCGTCTGGCTCGTTTAAACGCTTTACGCAATTCCAGCCTCCAGCGCGGGTCGAGCATAACGTAATTTGCTTCGATCAAGTCCATATTTGGCAATTCCATTTGGGACATTTGCCATTCCCACATGGATCTGTCGCCGTTTTCTTCGGCGGGCATGGCGGCGCCGTTTTGTTGATAGGCTGCCATTGTCGGCATGCTTTGAGGTTGCTGAGGCATTTGCTGAGCCGGAGCATACGGCATGGGTTGAGGCAGCATCGGCGCGGGATAGGGTTGATACGGCTGAGGCATATAAGCCGGTTGAGGCGGCGGAATATTTCCCCATGACGTCATTGTATTCGGCTGGGGATAGGGCTGCGGTTGAGGATAAGGATAGGGCTGAGGCTGTTGTTGCATCGGCGGCTGAGTCGGATACGGCGAGCGCGGCGGCGGAACAGGCATATTCGGGTAAGCGGGCTGAGAAATATCCAGCGGATCCGGATACGCCGAAGCAGGAGCAGTCGGCGGCAGGGTTCTGAAAGATCTGGGGTCTCTGTAAATCGGGACGACACGGACGTCGCGGCGCACCGGGGTAACACCCTGGCTTTGCGCTTCAACGGCGGCCTCCTCTCTTGAACGTTTCGGAGGCGGAACCTTAGATCCCGACCAATCCCACATTTACAATACTCCTGTCAATGTTAGAGCCTTAGTCTCTGTCATTTTCTGTCGTATTCATCGTCAATAAAGTCTTCGTAATCGTCATCATCCAAATCTTCGTCGTCTTCATCCTCGTCATCGTCGTCATCATCGTAATCTTCATCATCCAAATCTTCGTCGTCCAGATCTTCGATATCGTATTCTTCGTCTTCCATATCGTTTAATTCGTCTTCGTCGACGTCATTTTCTTCGTCTGCGATATCGATCAACCCTTGCAAAGCACTGACGTCGGAATCTTCGCGTTGAGCGACGACCCAGTACGGCACGTTCGGCGACGCCGGAATTTGGCATTTCTTGGTCATTTCTTTATCCAAGAACCAACGCGGAGCATCGGCCATAATCGGGCGGTTCATATATCCTTGCATCAAAACGATTTGCTTTGTCGAGGGCAAGCTCAGCATTTGCGACGCACCGATAACGGCGGTTCCCTGCAATGATCTGGAAACGTTTTTGGAGAACGGAGTTGCTTGTTTCGACCAACCTTCCGTACGGGATGAAGAAGCGATTTCAACGGTTCTTGTCCCGATCATTTTTTCGAAACGCTGAGCCGTTTGTTCGTTGTTTTGCGACAATACGATTTTAGCCGCCGTCGTGGAAATAATGGTTTCCAGATCGTCTTTTCCGTATTGTCCCGAGATTTGGCCCAAATCTTGTCCGATCAGCAGGTAAGACACTTTTTGACCGCGTCCGACGGCGGGACCGTCTTTAACGGCGCCCAGTTTAGGCATTTGCGGGAATTCGTCGAGCACGAACAACGTGGGGAACGGACCTGTTTTTCCGCCGTCCGCCTGCGGGAAGTTCGGCGGGTTTGCAATTAAGAAGTTTGACATTAATTCAACGAACGTTCCCGTAATAATATTTAATGCGCGGGCATCGACTTGGTTCACTGACAAATAGACGGCGATAGATTTCATTTCGCCCGTGATGGGGTCTTTCATGCCGCGCAAATCGCGAAAGATGAAATCGCTCATTTTTGTTCTGGCGCGCACGGCGGAGTTTTTAAAGATACCGATACCCGTTAATGCTGTTGACAAAATAGAACCGCGTTCCTTATCCGGCGTTCCCGACAACTGGTTTAATTCGACGACGGCGCGGTGGGCATAGCCGTATTTTTTGCATTCGGCGACGGCTTGATCCAACATATCGCGCATCGGGTCTGCCAAAGCGGCCATTTGGTCGCCTTCTTCGGTACGTTTTTTAATATCGGCGGCCATTTGCATTTGAGCTTCGGTCAGCCAGTCCAGAATCATGGCGATGCAGGGTTCACCGCCGACCCAGTATTCCGGCAACATTTCCCACGTACCGATGGGGACGTAATTTTCAAGGGTTAACGTGCCGTTTCTTAAATTATCCAGAGCGCCGGCGGCATCGACGTCGGACATATCCAGATAATAACCTTCCAACACTTCGCGGTCTTTGTCGTCAAGGGCGCCTTCATAAAGTTTTCCGATGAAATAATCGTTTGCGCGGGCGCGTTCGCATTTTCCGACGACAAAGTGGATAAAGCCCGTCAAGGCGTTTCGACCTGTTTTTGCCCAGTGCGGGTCGGCGCCGCCTTTAGGTTCTTCGACCAGCACGGTCACCATACTGTCGACGTACATGTCGCGGGCGGGGCCCATCGGCGGCAGACACGAAGCGGATAAGGGGTTCCAGCTGGGGTAATAGATCCCTTTATCGGGTTCGTCTTCGGCACCCCAGTTAATGACGAACACGGGGCCGATAGTTTGGCGATAGCCTGTTGTTTTAAAGCACAGTTCGGGTTTCGGGTCATTAACGATAATGCTGATATTGTTTGATTCAAAGATGGTAGGCATAACGACGCCGACGGTTTTACCGGTTCCCGGAGGCGCCAACACCAGCACGGACAGCGTTTCGGGCAATCGGAGCAATTTTCCTTTCCAGCGACCCAGCACGATGATAAAGCCGTCGAACAACCCCATTTTTTTGATATCGGCATAAGTTGCGATGCGTCCGCTGCCGTGGATTTGAGAAATCCATTCGTGGGGGTTCATGATCAGCCCTGTTACCAGAATGACGAAAAAGGCAAAGAACGGCAGCATGGGCAGGTAAAGCGGGACGCTGAAGCCGCCGGTATAATTGTAGAGCTGTTTAATCCAGTTCCAATAGGTTGTTCCGAGCGCCAAAGGATCGAGAGCGATTTTTTTGATGAATTTCCAAACATATTCCAGAGTTGTTTGGCTGATACCTTTCCCGATCAGGACGGACATGGCGAAACAAGCCACGGAGAGGACGAAAAACGTTACGCAGGAAATGGCGACCGTTGCGATGCACCAATTGACTGCGGCATCTCTTTCTGCCCATTCATCACCGCGTTTTGCCATTTTTTACCAGCTCCTTAATTCAAAACAAAGATATACCTTTTTAGTATAAAAGCAATCAGATGAAAATCCAAATATTTTCCTTATTTTTCGCGGTTAATATCCGCATTCGGAAGCATACAGAACATTACTTTTGCCTTGCGCCAGGAAAGGGGAGGATTTTCCCAAAAAGTCAGTTTATCATAACGGGAAAAATCAAGAATCCCCGCTTGTATTTTTTTGATTTCTTCGGCAGCTTGTTCATCGCTCAGATCGCGATAAAAACCTTTGATGTTTTGACAGGCTCGATTTCTGAGTTTGCGTTTATAAAAAGCTTGGATAAAAAAACCGTTGGCTTCTTTCGGCGTGCACAAGATAACTGCCAAACGGGTCTTTTTCGCCCATTCGTCATAAAAAGTTTCTTTCCCGAATATGGTAACGCCGTCGCCGACATAAAGCATCTTTAACGATGACGAAATGTCTTCCGTATCGTCTTCGTTGAAAAATTCGTCTTCAAAAGCGTCGCGTTCCAGTTCGGGAGGCTCTTCACGGGAAGCATAAAATTCTTCATCCGTAAATCCGCGTTTGTTTTCTTTTATGTTGTGCAGCAATTCGGAAATAAAGTCTAAGCGGGCTCTTCTGCCGTTTTTAGAGTACGGCAGCGCGGGAACGAACAACAAAAACGACAAACACCCGAACGCTCCGAATACAACCGGCGCCGCCGGCAAAACCTGAGCCAGAAAATATCGAGACGACGCATGAAAGCCGTTTTCAAAAATATCATGGTACCATTGAGCGTACAGGGGCAGCAGAGAGAGCGGGGACAAAACGGACTGCTTTGCGAATTCGACTGCCGTTTTTATATTTTCCTCATTGATGCCGTTTAACAAAACATAGGTTAAGGCGAACGCCAAAACGGACAAAAGGAAAAAAGGAATAAAGACTTTTACAAAGAAATTTGCAATCAGCCGAAAAGCCAAAAATGTCAACTCTTTCAGCAAACGCAAAATATCTTTGAGTATTTTTTTGATTAAAGCCGACTTATCGAACCGGCGCACGCCAACCCCCTTTGTTTTTGTTCAGGATGCGCCTAAAAAGTAAAAAAAAGATTAGCTTAACACGGAAGAAACGTCGCGGAACAATCCGTCATCGGGGGGATCGACTCTGGATACCGCATCATTAACGGGTTTGATTTCCGCAGGTCCGCCGTCTTGGAATCGGCAAACCGAAACATGCAGTCCTTCCCATACTTCAAACATATCTTCGGCATTGATAATCGTGCCTTGTTTAACGACGACCATCGGTCTGACGTCAAGTCCTCTGGCTTTGCCGGTCAGCTTTGGCAACAAAGCGTCTCTGGCGTTCAGAATAACGCGGACGGGAGAAATTCTGTGGTTGCTTTCAGAGAACCATAACGGCTCTTCATCATTGAAACGTTCTTCGTCCGCCAACCAGTCGCCGGCTTCGGAATCGACCAGACACAAAAGCAAATGGTCGTCGGCGACACCGACATAATCAACGGTTTTCCCGGAAATTTTAACATCGGAAATAAGACGGTACCCGGCTTTGGAAAGAATCTCCGAAATGCTGCCGCCCGACGCCGAAGAAGAATGCGAAGGTGCAGGAGCCGGTCTGCTTTCCCGTTTCGGTTCGGGATTGGATTCGTGTTTTTCCGCATGATTGTGTTTTTTCGCATTATGTTTCGGAGCCTCTTCTTCAGGGGCTTTATCGATAGGTTTGATTTTTCCCGAACTGGCGCGTACGGCGGGCGGACGCGTTTGTTTATAGGATTTTTTTCGAGTCACTTTCGGTCGTGCGGAAGACTTTGCAGATTTTTTCTTTAAGCTTTTTAACAGCTTTATCGGGAACAAAAGAATCGCTTTGAACCAAGACACCCAAGAAATGGAACACAGAATTGTCCATCCGATGAACCACAGGGGGACAAGCATGAACAACGCAATGACGAAGCACCATTCCCGCGGTGTTTGAATGACCCATCCCTGCTGCCATTGATCCCAAATATAGATCCAATGAGCTTTAGCCAGAATGTCAAACCCCCACAATCCGACGGTCAATCTTCGATACCAGAACAAATATCCCGGAGTCCAAATGCAGGCGATGGTGAACAAACGCATCAAGGCGGCCAAGAATTTCATTTAGGATCTCCTGCTCTTTTTGCGTTTTTCAAAAATCACTTCCGGTCTCCATTAATGCCAGAATGGTATCCGCGACGGCATCGTTTATTTCCTGTGTGGAGGGCGATTGGGTTCGGATATAAGAGACTAAGGCGGCGACTTCGGGCAATTCGGAAGTTCGGCATGATCCCGTTCTGAGAACTGACATATCCCAGCTTTCCAATTTTTCGATCAGTTCTTTTGTATTTTCGATTTTTCCGTGATCCAAGACCAGGCATGCATTTACGGACAAAGAAGAATACTGGGGGAATTTTGAATAAAAGGTATCTCTCAGCTTGTTGCGAGCGTCCAGCAGGGGGCGCAAGGGCGAAGCCAAAGCGTCTTTTCCGTCTTTCCAAACGGGAATCTCTTCGTTTTCGCATACGGTCCATGAAGACCCGAGCTTTGGTCCTTCGGACATCAGGAAGATACTTTCGCTCGTAGCGGCGATTAAATTGGTATCATAAGAACCGATTTTCATTTCGCGAAAGATAAAAATGCCGCTTTTTTCCATTAATTCAGCCAAAGCAGACCATGCCTGCAAGGTTTGCAGTTTTTGATCTGCGGCAGGTTCTTGGGCATTGCCTGACGTACCGGCAGGACTCGAAGCCCGTTCGGGTATCGGTTCTTCAAAAGTCCCGGCATTTTGTGCCGGTTGTTGTTGATGCTGAGCCGGAGGTGTCTGTGTATGTGAGGTTTTTCCGCGCAGCTTATCGATTTTAGAAATTTTTTCTGCCGATATTTTGGGGACTTTATGAGTATTTTCGGCGGGCTGAGCTTTTTTTGCAGCCAAAGCGGCTTGTATATTTTCCGGACCTTTGGCAGCTTCAATTGATTTTTGAAGCAATTTTTCGGCTTTGCGTTTTTTCAGCAACGTCAAAGGGAACAGCAAGACGGCTTTCCAGGGCAGGATATATGTTAAGAACCATGCGATCAGCCACACGGGAATAACAGAGACAAGTCCTGCAAAAAACAACATTTCTCTGGGCGTATCCATCACCCATCCGGCATTCCACTTATTAATCAGGTAATGCCAATGGTTTTCTTTCAGGATATCGAAGCGCCAGCCGGCATAGAAGGCGAATTTGAATAAAAAGAAACAAACAGCGGCGCTGATCAGGCCGGAAAGCAAAAAGGCGGGTAAGGAAAGTTTCTTTTTCTTCACTTTATGCATCCCAAATTTTTACGGACATACAAAGCAGAATATACCAAATTTTTCAAAGATGCCAAACAAAACGCACAGTATAAATAAAGAAAGGGGGAATTTTTATTCCCCCTTTTGTTTTGCATTGATCTTTATCTGGATCCGCCCCGTCCTCTTGCCGGTGCCCGCATCGGCGTTCTGGTCGGTCTGGATTGTGTCGCGGAACGCTGTTTCGAAGACGACCGTCCGATTTGTTTTGCCTTATTGAGCAATTTGTTTCTTTTTGCCTCCAGAGATTTAGTCGTTCTGGAATTTGAAGCTTCTTTTTCTTTTATGGTTCTGGCTTTGGCTGTTGCCTGTTTTGACGATTTTCGCTTGGCGCCGATTTGTTTCGGAGCCATTGCCAAAGTCATTCCTTTGTTTTTATTTTCTTTCTTGGGTTGTTTTAAGGCGGTCGCCTGTTTATCCAAATCGATCAGCTTTTTATAATCGGCTTTTCCTTCTTTGGTGTTGCTATAGTTCGGATTTTGTTTTTCAGCGCCTGTAATTTTGTTTTCCAGGCGAACCTGTTGCTGTTTTACATCGTTCAAGACCAATTTATCGTACAGCTTTTTACCTTCGGGAGTTTTTCCGAAATCAGGATTTTGTTTTTCTCCTTCGGTAATTTTCTTTTCCAAACGTTTTTGCTGGCGGCGCAGATTTCTCAGTTCAGGATTTTTTTCTTTTGAGATTGCCTTCTTTTTGGGGCGTTCTGCTTTGTCTTTAGCTTTTGTTTCTTTATTTTTCTGATCTTTTTCCGCTTGTTTCGGGCGAACTTCCTTTGTTTCGTTTGTTTTTGCTTTTTCGTTTTGAACCGGACGTTGCTGATCATCCGGAGCTCTATATTTATCATCCAGCTTTTTCATCTGGTGATCGGTCAAAGAATATTTATCGCGCAAAGTTTCTTTTTCCGCTTTAGTCAGGCGCGGAGTCGGAATTTTTAAATCTTTGAATTCTTTTTTCAGTTCTTTTTTTGTCAGACAAACCGTTGTCTTAGTTCCGTCGGCTTCCGTACGTTCAACGGCGTACATTTTTTCCAAGGTATTGATTTTTCCGCGTCCGTCTTTTCCGAATTTCATTTGTCCGGTATTGCCGATTTCGGTCACTTTAACGCCGTCTTTATCGAGGATGACCTGGTTTTCGGACGGATCGTTTGACCGAAATTTATTTGCGGCGTCTGTCTGGCGTTCGTGAGCGATTTCGCGGAGCTCTTTTTTGTATTCTTTATGAGCAGAGTGCAGATCGCGCGCGAATTGGATGGGCATGCTCAGCCGTTGGAACAAAGGTTCAATGTTCCCTAAGGTCAAAAGAGGGGAATCAGCCAACAGTTGGCAAAAGAAATTTGCGACATCGGGAGCGGCACGGATACCAAAATTAAAAGGCTTTTTTTCCTTATCGCCGCTACGACCTTCTGAATCGAGTTCGCCTTCGAAAGTCCCTTCTTTTTCGGCGCCGTTTTCGATGGTATTTTCCATATCTTCGGCATTTTCGCGTTCGGGCGTTTTTTCGGCACCGTTTTCAATCGTGTTTTCCGCGTTCGGGGTGTCTTGGGCATCAGTCATGGCTTTTCTCCGTCCTCTAACCGTTTTATCTAATTATACAAAAGAAAAGCTTTTTTGTCCAGTTCTTAACAAAAGAATCATAAAGGCGTCAGATTTTGACCCGTTTAAGGAAAGAAGCCAGGCGTTTATTGACGGCGGAAGCTTCTTTGGGGCCGGCTTTGACCAGACCGAAGAATTTTTTGGGCAGCTTTTCCGTTTGAACCGGTGCAAAGAACAGCGGATTCGTCGTTAAAAGCTGATAAGCTTTTTCCGGTTCTTTTCTGGCAAAATTGAAATAATTTCGGATTAATTTTTCTGCATCTATCGGGAAATTTTCTTTTTTCAAGGCGTTAATGAATGCTTTTTGAATTTCAAGTTCTTCATTTTCGTTGTCTTGTATTTCTTCGATTAAATTTTCACGTTCTTCGCGCATTCTCCGGCTTTGAGCCTTTTTAAGCATGATTTCCATGTCTGCCATAACCAACAGATAAGAAACGACCAGCTGTTCGCCGATGGAAGAGTCTTCGGATTCTTCCATATATTCGATTTCTTCTTCGATCAGGTCGTCCAGAGGCAGATTTCTGTCCAGGATGTGTTGCATTTCGGGGATAAGGGGCAAGATGGTTGTCAAATCGTCCAAGATATCATCCATCATGCCTTCCTGAGCGTTTGAGCGCAGCTGTTTTTTAAAGATTTTTAAGTCGCGTTTTGTTTGCGGCAAATCAAAAGCAAAGGGAGGCAGGGAAACGAATTCTTCTTCATCCAGCAATTCTTCGGCGTAAAGGCGCACATAGACATAAAAAAGGAAAAAACGTTCTCTGGTGCTTTCGTGCGCCGTAATTTTGCTCAAAGGATTTTCCGGCAGGACATAATTCACCCATTCATCGTCTTTGGAACGTGTTCTTTTTGATCGTTGAGACGGCGTTGCCGTATTTGAAACGATGACGGGTTTCGGCTGTTTTTGCAAAGTTTGCGCGAACTCGGCTTCGGGTATTTTTTGCGGTGTCGGAACCGGTTTTTGTGCGGGTCGCACGGAGGCATGCGCGGCGGGGGGCTGGGGCGCGGGAACGGGAGTCGGCGCGGGAGCCGCGGGCTGAACCGGACGTTTTACCGGGACTTTTATTATTTTTTTTACGGGGATTTTTGTCAGGACGGTTTTCGGTGCCGGAGCCTCTTGCACTGGAGAAGGTGTCGGAGCTGAAGCCGGAGCAACGGGGCGTTTGACGGGCACCTTGATTCTTTTGACGAGGACAGGCTTTTTCGGGGCGTTTGAAGCCGGTACGGATGAAATCGGTTTTTTTTCCATAATGCGCGATGCTTCCGAGAAATTATTTCAAGCTTTAGGATATAATAAAGGCGGCGGTTGTGTCAAAAAACTTTTTACGGAGGAAAATTCTTTTTTACAAAGGGTTTACGAATGTACAAACGGGTTTTTAAAAAATCAAAAAAGTGTCACAATCAAAGGACGGATTTTGTATTATAGTGTAAGAATGCTAGAGTGCCATGAGTGAAAGCAGGACAACTGCTTTGGAAGCTGCAGAAAGGATAGAGCCATGATAAAATCTGGAAAAGGCGTCTTGGTAAAACTTTTTTTAATACTTTTTGCGGCGTTTTTTGTTTCGGGCATATGTTCGTCGGAAGCCTTTGCGGAAGATCAATATAACACCAAATGTACGCGCAGCCTGAATGATTTTCAGGGTGAAGCCAAGAACTTTACATGGTGGAAAGAGCCGTTTCAGGTGGTATCTCAAGCGACGATTTCTGTAGGCGAAACGACTTTTAATACTGTGGCACCCGGCGCGATAAAGTTAATGACCGTCGGCTTTTTGCTTTGGCTTGTCATTTTTATGATGAAGAATTTGTCGTCGTTAAAAGAAGTTGATCCCATGGAAATGCTGACAAAAGTCGGCGGGATGATGTTTAAGACCGGATTTGCATACTGTATGCTTATTGATTCCAACTTCTTTTTTGGGACGTTTGTTTCTCCGATTACGGCGACGGCGGCGGGTTTTGTCGGCGTCGGCGGCGGCGCAGGCGGCGGATTGCAGTCTGTGGTGTCTCCGTTGGAAGCTTTGATGAATACGATGCATCAAACGATAGCGGCGGGCGTCGGCATAGGAAACTATGCTCAATGTTTGTCTTGGTGGAAAGTTATCGGCGGTCCCATCCCGAACTTTTTTGAAAATGACGAGCATGACGGATATCCGGAACCTGAAGTTTATGCGGCAGGTTGTGTCGTGTGGTTGGGATGCTGGATTCTTTTAATCGTATTCCCGTTTTATTTGTTTGATGCGATGTTCCGTTTGGGTGTGACGGCGGCGCTTTGCCCGTTGTTTATCGTTGCATGGGTTTTCCCGATTACGGTTGATTTTGCGAAGAAAGGGCTTAATTCCGTTTTAAATGTGGCGTTCTTGTTTATTTGCCTGAAAATAATTTTGGATTTGGACGTTGAATTGCTTTTGGGAGCTTCCGGTATGCGTTCAAATCTTGTGGGAGATAAACGGGCGTTTATGGAAAATATTCGAGAAGGCAATAATTTGGTTTTAGCCTTCGTATGCGTCTTTTATGCGATTTTGTTCACGCTTCAGGCGGGAGAGCTTGCGAACTATTTTTCGGATACAAACTTCGAAAATAATACGGCATGGCAAGCGACTCAGTACGCCGGTCAGACTGTAGGAAAGACGGCAAAAGCCGGAGGCGAACTGGCAGGTTGGGGCGGTCGTAAGATTCGTCAGGGCGTTGATCGCGCTGCGGCCAGAACGGTTGAGCGCGGGCGTCAGGCGCGTGAAAAGGATCCGACGGCGAAGCCGACGATAAGAGAAAAAGCGGCAGCCCGTTATTTGCGCTCGCGCGGTTTTATGGACAGCAAGGGGCGCTATAAAGACGGTATGGAAGGTTTGCTGACGAACGGCGTGCGTCGTGCGGCGAAACGTGTTGCTTACCGCGGCTTAGGACAGACTATGGATCAAACAGGATTGACGACGGCAATGGATAAACTCCATTTGGGCGGTTCGAGAGTTAGGTCGTGGTTGCAGGAAAAAGAAGATAAAAAGCGTAATTTAATTGAGGATGTACCTGATGACGTATGGTCGCCCAGAAAATAACGAAAGGAGAAAAAGGGTAAGATAGACTGGCAGGTTGTCGTTCAGATTTCGGAGATTTTTTAATGAAAACGGCTTGGAATAATATAAGAGAAATGCTGGACATGAAAATGTTTTTGCGCGTTTTCATGATTATTCTGAGCGTATGTATGTTATCTGCATGCGAGGATGAAACTCCGGAATGTGATATCGGTTCAATTCAGGCGGCGGCGAAAGAATGTTGGTCATGCCCAGTTTTTGAAAAATTTTTCCAGACGGCGACGACGGTATATAATCGCGTCCAATCAACGTCGGCACCGACGGCATATACCGTTATTGCGGTAGGTTTTGCATTATGGCTTGCGATCCGAATTATGCGCCAGATTGCATCGTTAAAAGAACTTGATATTTATTCTTTTTGGAATGATTTGGCCGTTCGGGCATTTTGGGCGGCGATGTGTGCGGCATTAACTTCCAATATCACACAGGTAACCAATGACCTGATTTTCCCCGTTTGGAGCGGTTTTATTGATTTCGGCATTATGGTTGTCGGCAAGCTTCCGATGGAAGGCGGCGGCGTTTCGTGCGGGACGGGCGATCCCGCAACGGGAATGTCGTGTTTGGTTGCGGCGATACATACGAAATTGGCCGAAGGTCGTGAAATGGGCTATGTTTTAATGACCTGCAATACGGAATCCTTGATATTGAACATGTACGGGGCGGGGATTTATATCGTTTCGCTGATTCTTGGAGCTCTTTTCCCCATATTTATGTTGGACGGGGTATTCCGTTTTGCAATTGTTATGGCATTGATGCCGCTATGGATTTGTGCATTCTGTTTCCCGATAAGCCGCAAGCTGGCATCAAAAGCGTGGAACGCTTTTTTGGGAGTATGTCTCCAAGGTGCGGTGATGGCTGTGTTTGCGGCATTATGCGTATGGTGTCTGCAGGCATTTATTGCTCATAAATTTCCGGCGATAAAAAATGCGATGGCACTGGCGTCGGATGTAAATGTTGCGCAACAGGTGTCAAACGGTCCCGGTATTGTCATTTTTATATTCATAGCATTTTTCCTGTTGTTATTCGGTAAAGTCTTGATGAATTTGCTTGCCATGAACTTCTGTGACGGCGGCGGTGGCGGCAGTGCGACGATGGGTAGTGCGGTGAATTATATGAAAAGCTTTGCGTTAAAAGCCGGTTCCGTCGTTGCCGGAAGCGTGGCAAAGCGCCGCAATAAAAATATGGCACGCGAATATGAACAGATGCGCCAGAACGGCGGCGCGAAAACCAAAGAACAGGCGAAGCGTGCCGCAAAGCTGGAACGTAAGATGCTCAAGAACGGCATGATGGAAATGGATCAAAACGGAAAGATGCATACGACTGCTAAGTATGCCAATACATTGAAGAATTCTTTGGGACGAGACGCTGCTCGCGCTGTTTACAGGGCTGCCGGCGGCAAAGGGGATGCATTTAAAGACTGGTCAATTGATCATAAACCGGATGCCGGAATACAAAATATACACGGAAAGGAGATTTAGTTAGCGACGAATGTCCGTACTGAAACACTATATTGTTTTTGGTTTGTTGTTTTGGTTGGCGTTTTCCGGCCGGCTAGGTTTTTTGGCTGACGGTGACAAGTTTTTGAAAACGGTAATTTGGCTTATAGTCTTTCTTTTTTTGATAGCTGTCGGAATGACGGTGTATGTTATTTGGCAAAGAAAAAGAAAGGGAAGGCGTAACGGGGGTCACTCTCCACTACTATGAAAGGCATTGAAATGATGCGTCATTTAACATTCAGAGGAGCGGTAGCGATAGGGCTTTTAGTCCTGTTAGGGAATCTTTTTACGCCTGCTCCCGCCAATGCCGGTTTATGGGATACCATCACGGATGCTGTCAGCGATGTTGTTGATGCCGTAGAGAGTGTTGTGGAGGAAGTCGTTGAAACGGTTCAAGAAGTCGCCGAAGAAGTCGTTGAGACGGTTAAAGAGGTTATAGACAGCATTAAAGTTGCTTTGGTCGGCGGCGTTACGCACGGGCGTATCGAACAATGCCCGCTACTTTCCGAGATAACGGATTACGACGAATGTTGGACCTGTACGGTCTTTATGATGTTTTTTGATGCCTCGAATTCATTGGCAGGACATGTTGCTTCGGTATTGGAAGGTCCTGCTGTTACGTTTATGTGGGCGATGTTTTTGGTTTGGCTTGCTTTTAATACGGCGGTTTTTTTCAGTTCGGTTGCCGATGCGCCGGATTTGGGCGAGTTTGCCACAAAAGTCGGCGGGATGATTTTCAAAATATTGTTTGCAACGGTATTTTTGCAAGGCGGAGCCTCAATGGCGTTTGATTATTTTATCAGCCCCGTAATTACGGATGCGTCGCAGTTGGCGAATCAGTTGGTTACAGAGTCGACGGAATGCGGTGGCGATACGATTATCAGCGGCGGTTCGTCGAAAACGGCGATGTCGAATGAAACGCGGGAATCCATGCGTTGCATGATCGGCGGATTGGGAGGCGGGTTGCGCGAAGCTCAAAAGATGGCGCAATCTTTGCGTTGCGGAGCGGGATATTGGTATACCATGCCCATAATTCTGAGCTTTTTGGGGTGGGAATATACGCCGAACCCGATGATGTGGGCTTTGGGATGCATGCTTGGAGGATTCTTCTGGGTGATCGCTTTGATATTCCCGATGGTTCTGATGGATGCCGTGTTCCGTATAGGGTTGATGGTCGGCATGGTTCCGATGTGGGTCGTCGCTTGGGTGTTTCCTGCGTCAAGAGGATATTCCAAGACAGCATTTTTCATTGTGTTGCACTCATGTCTTTTATTCGTTGTGATGGCACTTGTTATGAATATGTGCATGAAAATGATAATGATTTCTTTAACGAATATGGGACCTGAATTTATTTCGAAAATGCAGGAAGGAGCCTATGTTGACGCGTATGAAAGCATTGAAAGCGGGGCAGAGTTTTATAAGATCTTTATTTTGATGGCCATTTGTTTCTTTGGGATTTTGATGCCTCCGAAAGCGGAAAAAATAACGTCTCAAATTTCAGGGACGAAATTCCCGCCAAGCGTTGGTATGGAAGCTTTGGAAATGATGGTCAATCTTGTATTGGACATTATTATATTGATTTTGGTCATTATTACGATCGGTTGCGGGGTGATTTTGTATGCAGCCCGTCTTGCTCAGTTTGTTCACAAGTCGAATAAGGCAATCCGAACGATGCGCAGAATTATGAAAGCGGCGGAACAGACCAGAAAACGGGCGAAACGTCTTCAACGAGCCGCGAAGAATGCAAAGTTTAGTGTCAGTATGCTCGGATAAGGAGCAAAACAACATAAAGCCCCGCTTTTATGCGGGGTTTTTTGTTTTTTTCGAAACAAAGGCTGTGATATACTTACAAATATCCGGCGAAAGCTTTAACATAAAACGGATTGTATTTTTTTTTCAAAGCCTATATAAATAAGGCTGTAAGTAAAGGAAGGCTTTTTAGCTGAAGGAACGGGAAAAGAATGGAAGAGATTATCTTTCCGAATCAGATTCGCATGTATCGGCGCGTCCGAGGGCGGTCTATGCAAGAGCTGGCAGATTTTTTAGGCGTGAGTTTGTCTGCTGTCAGCAAGATTGAAAAAGGGTATCGCCGCATAGATCAGGAACAGTTGGTGCGTATTGCCGAATTTCTGGATTGTCCGTTGCAGGAAATTTTTGTGAACGAAGCCAGTTCTCAGCCGGACGTTGTACAGGCGTGGCGCCGTGAACAGGAACGTCGCAACCGTGTGAACGAACGCAGCGGTTTGAAGATGTTGGGCGCCGGGTTGCGTTATATTCGCGGGCAAAAGAATCTGACTTTGTCGGACATTGCCGACGGTGCGGAATTGACATTGTCGGTGTACCATCGTATCGAGATGGGGCAACGCGAAGTTTCGGAAGACGAGTTTTCCCGTATTGCTCGTGCTTTGGGCTACACGAACGAAGAACTGCAAAAGCAGATTTACGATTTGGACAAGGCCGGTGCTTTGGAAGAATTTATTCAGCGTAACGATGCCCGTTATCGTGCGGTGTCCGGAACGAAAGGCGGCTATCCCGAATTACCGGTTTCCAAAGGAACATTAAAACAGGAAAGCCGTGATGTCGTATTGCCGATTTACGGTCAGCCCGGAGAAAACGGGACGGTTATTATTGATCGCCAGTCTTCTTTGGGGACGGTTTCCTGTTCGGCGTCCGTTGTTAATCCGTTGTCTTCGTATGCCGTATCGCTTTGCACGCGCCGATTGGGAAATTTGTTGCCGGCACGTTCGGTTTTAATTGTTGATCCGACAAAGATGGTCGGTTTAGGCGATATAGCGCTGATGTATTTGAACGAGACGGAAGTTCGTTTAATCAGCGTTCGCGAAGACATTGACGGCAGTTTGTTCGGTGTTATGTGGAATCCCGAAGAAAAAGTCACGATTCCCGAAGACAAAGTGTCGACGTTGCACAGGGTTGTTCAGATTACGTTTCCGTAAGATTTTTGATTTATGGGAATAAAAGCGCGGCAGATTAAAGATATATTAATCTGCCGCGCTGTAGTATTATAAAGAATCTGTCTGAGGGAAGCCCGAGTGGAGAAACGATGAGTCCGCCAAAAGAATCCAGCGCTAAAAAATGGAAGCCGAAGTTTCCCGGTGCGGCGACGGATTCGGAAGAAGATCCGTATGTAACGGCGCAACGTTTTATCAACGTTTATCGACAGCTTCATGTTCTAAGGGAAGATCTGGTCAACCGCTATAACGAAATGCTGTTGGCGATAGACGCGGACACGCGTACGACGTTGACGGATATTCCCGGCGGGAACGATGTCCGTAATTATTTGGAATATCTGGAACAACAGAAGTACGGCGAAGACTATCATGCCGAATCGGATGAAGACATAGAAGTTTCCAGAGAAGAAAAAGCCAAAGCCAAAGCGATTGCGGATGCGATGGCGGCGGCTCAGGAAAAGATGAACCAGAATCAGGCACAGATTTTGGCTCAGGCGCAGGAAGAATCGCGCAAGAACATGGAAATGCTTGCCCGCACGCTGAACGAGGCAAAGCAAAATCCGACCAATAAAGCCGATGTCGCGGCGATAACGCAGGCTTTAAAAGAAGCCAAAGAAGAATATCGTCAGTTTTCTCAACAATTGGAAGGAACGTCCGAAGAGGTAACGGATGTTTCTTCAAAATTAAGGGCTCAATATGAACAGGCTCAGTCGGCGCCTGTTCAAGCGGCACCTGTTCAAGCGGCGCCCCAACCGATGATGCCGGGGCAACCGATGATGTCTCCGGAACAGCAGGCGGCTGTTCAAATGCCGTCATATTTGCCTCAAAATTATTTACCGCAACAGTATTTTCAACCTCAGCCGCCGGATCAGTCGGATAAGATTTCCGAATTGATATCGGCATTGACGGAGGCTCAGGTCAAATCGGCGGAGATGCAGGCGAAAGCCTTGAGTGATGCCCAGCTCAGATCGGCAGAGGTGCAGGCGAAGGCTCAGGCGGATTCATTGGCCAAGATTTTGGCGCAAAGTCAGGAAATGACGGCACGCGCGATGTCGGAGGCTTTTGCCAAATCGCAACAGAGCGCCGCCGAAATTCAAGGGCAAATGATTGCCAAGGCAATTGCCGAATCTCAAAAGAACGCGAACGAAACCTTATTGGCGCTGTTTTCGTCGGTGCAAACGGATGCTTTGGCGGCACAGGCAAAGGCTGTTGCGGAAGCAATGGCTCAATCGCAAAGCACGGTTTTGTCCGAAACGATGGGGCAAATTCTTTCGAAACAGGAAGAACAGCAGCGCCAACAGGCCGAATTTGCGGCGGAAACCCTGTCGAAACAGACGAAAGCCGTTGCGGAAGCGATGGTTCAATCTCAGAGCACGTCGTTTTCCGAAGCCGTGGATTTGCTGAACAAGCGCCAAGCGGAACAGACGTCGGCTTTGGCGACGGTTTTGGCGGAAAATCAGGCAAAAACTCAGGAAGCGCTGCAAGCCAAAGCCGAAGAGGAAAAGAAAGAAAAAGCCAACGAATTGCCTCCGGAATATATGGGGCAGGCGGATTCTTATTCTTACGATATTTCTCATACGCCGGATGCTGCCGAAACGACGTACGATTATTACAGCAGCGCGTATTCCACAGGGTATGAAGAAGGATACGATTCTTCGGGATGGGAAGATCCTTATGCCGGTTACGGGGAAGAAACCGAAGGCTGGACGTACGGAGATTATGACGGTTACGACGGAAACTATCCCGATTATCAGGAAGTCGCATATCCCGAAGGGGAACAGACACAATCCGAAGATTCCTCTTCTGACGCTTCGGCGGTCGGCGAATCCGAAGCTCAAGACGGGCAAGAGGCATCTTATGAACAACGGGAACAGCCGGATCAGGATTCCGCGCCTCAATATGCTTCCGAAGATCATGCTCAAGAACAGTATGCGTCGGATCAATATGCCGATGAACAATACGCCGAAGCGCAACAGGCGGATCAGTATGATACTGCGGCAGATCAATATTACGAAGACTATGGCGAAGAAGCTTACGGCGACGAAACGGCTTCGGATGTTTCTGAGGAAAGCGGGGCGTATGAAGAGTCTTCCGCAGATGAAAACGCTTATGAATACGGGGTTTCTGATCTTGAAGACACTTCGGAAGAAGCCGCTTCACAACCGTCTCGTTCTGCCCGCCGCGGTTCTCAAATGGATTTGTCGGAATGGAGCGCTCATGTTGACGAAGCGTTGGCAGAAACCGTTTCTCGTACTCGGCAAACCGAAGCGGAAGCCGGCTACGATTATGATGACAACTGGGGTTACGGCTACGCGGAAGCTTCCGGAGAGCAAATCGAGTATGCTCCGTCGGAGGACGGCGAAACATATAATTATCAAGACACCGAAGGCTATGAGGGCGGCGATTATTACGGAGCTGAAGGCGAACAAGGCATTTACGGTTACGTTGCCGCAAATTACGGGGGATATTATTACACGGGTGAAGACGGCGAACAATATTACTATGACCCGTCTTCCGACGAGAATGCCGAACGTCCCGTTTCGGCGGACGGCTATTATGCGGATGCGAACGGCAATCCTTATTATTTGGATGAAGAAGGCAATCCCGTTTATTACGATCCGAACAGCGTTCAGACATATGTGGATGAAGAAGGCAATTCTTATTATTTGGACGAAAACGGCAATCCCGTTTATTACGATCCGAACAGCGTTCAGACATATGTGGATGAAGAAGGGAATTATTACTATTTAGACGAAGACGGTAACGCAGTTTATTATAATCCTGCAGATACCGGTGAAACGGGGCAAGAAGTTTCCGATATACCTTCTGATGCTGCGACGGTGTCTGAGGAACCGTCGGCACCCGAGAAAACCGAAGCACTTTCGGAAGAATCGGAAACGGCGGAAGCCAAAGGGGCGCAAGAAACAACGGCTTCTGCGGAAGAAGGAGAAATTCCCGAATCCTATACGGACGAACAGGGCAACCCGTATTATTTGGACGAGAACGGGGTGCCGTATTATCTGTCGGAAGACGGAACGCCGTATTATACGGACGAAGAAGGCCGCGCTTACTATTATGATGAAGACGGGAACGCGGTTTATTACGAAGAAGCGGTATCCGAAACCGACGAAGCGCCTGCAAAAGAAGCGGCGGCACCTTCGGAAGATGCAGAAACGGCAGAATCGGAGTCTCCTCAGGAAACACCCGTTTCCGCGGAAGAAGGAGAAGTTCCCGAAGCGTATACGGACGAACAGGGTAATCCGTATTATTTGGACGAGAACGGGGTACCGTATTATGTGGCGGAAGACGGGACGCCGTATTATACGGACGAAGAAGGTCGCGCTTACTATTATGATGAAGACGGGAATGCGGTTTATTACGAAGAAGCGGTATCCGAAACCGATGAAGATTCTTTAGAAGAGGCGCCGCCTTCCGAGGCAGAGGAAACCTCGGAGATTCACGAAACATCGGAAGGGCAAATATCTGCAGAGGCGGAAGATGCGACGGAAGATGATTTGCCGTTGTCCGACGATACGGCGGGAGACGGGACGCAAGCATCGGATGATCTGACGTTTGTCGCGATGACAGAGGAACGAACGGATCAAGAAACGGATCGGGGTACGGAAACGGAGATTGAAGAAAGCGGTTCTGACGGGATAGAGAGCTTTGGCAAGATGGATCCGGCGGCCTCTTATGTCCAAGGGATAGAACGTTCTTCTATGCCGAAATCGCCTGTTTTGTACATTGAAGGGGCAGAGACGTCAGGGAACGGGAAAGATTTATTGTATATGCCGTTAATGTTTACGTCGCTTCCCGTTTTTATAGAGAATTTTTCGGATTACCGTCCTTGTTTTCACCGAGAGAATCCGCCGTTGCCGCCGGACGAAGTCGTGTTAAAGGTTGTTTCGGAAAATGAAGACCCGTATTTTTGAGGATAAATGTTGGATTTACGGATAAAAACATAATATACATAAGAAAAGGGAAAGAGCCGAGAAACGAGATATGACGGAAAGCGCGACACCTGAAGTTTTAAATTCACTATTTGAAGCCTTGCTTGCCTATCAGGATACGCAGGAGGGGCTGATGCGAGTTCGCACGACGGCGGAATCTCTGTGGGGTTCTTCATGGCGTCAACAGCTGCCGTCGGCGTTGCAGGATTGCCCGGAAGATAAGAAAGCAAAGGTAAAGGCGAACATAGATCGAGCGTTGTCCTATGATCGCGGAGCGGCGGCGTGGGGAGAAGCTGTTCGTTTATTGGATCCGCGCCGTCCGTTTGATCCGGCTCAGGTTGAGCCCCGTTTGGGCGAGATGCAAAAACGCTTGTCGATTTTCGGTCAGGCGGGACAGGATATGTTTGCCAAGGTTCAAAAGCGTGTCGCCGAATTAAAGGCATCGCCGTCTTCATCGGTTGTTTCGGCGAACAGTTACAAGCTGACGACGGAACAGCTGTGGAATTTTGACCATTTTATGCGATTAAAGGATTATTACGATCAAACGATATCGCGGACGAGTGCGAGATGCGTTCATTTAGGCGGTTTGGAATTATCGCAGTATCCGTATTTCGGTTATATTTTGGATTTGCTGGACGAGATATTGACATTCGGGGCGGAATTGCTTGAGAATCCGGTGTACGAAGGGATTATTCGCGACAGGTACAAGGGGGGCGAACCTGCGTTAAGGAAGATATTGGCGCAGTTTAAGAAAGACTTTGAAGAAAACGCTCCTCCCGAAATGTTGCCGGATGAAGATTCTTTGGATGATATAAAGAAGCAATTAGGCGAACTTGCGGGCAACGAGCCTGAAGGGGATATCGGTCCTGCGCCGGACGGTTTTGAATCTCCGGACGAAACGGCGTCTCCGCGTTCTTTGTCGAAGGGACCGGTTCCGATGGGCAAGATGCCGCAAAAGGTTCCGGCGAAAGGGCCGGCTCCGGTCAAGATGCCGATAAAGCGTCCTGTTGCGGGATAACGGAAGGAAGGAATAGCAGGAAAAACGAAATGACGAAGACGCGTCTGTTTTTGATAGTATGTATGGCAGCCTTTATATCAGGACCGTTTATTTTAAGCGGATGCAGCCGAAATATATATGCGGGGCGGCCATTGCTTCCCGGAGTTCGTCCGACCTCGCTTCCGACGGAGCCGAAAACGACGCGTGCTGCGGAAATGGTCAGCCTTGAATCTCCGTTGCGCTGTACGATACACGATTCGCAACAAAACATTATTACGGTTATTCCCTTTAAACAGGAAGCGTTTAAGCTGGAACGCGCGGACAAAAGCGATCCCGTTCCCCGTTATGAAGTAACGGGATTTTCGTTTGACGGTCAGACGGCGGAAAAGGTTTTTTTCAAGCTGTTGGGCGAAGCCAAGATCAAAGTCATCGGCGTGGACGGACCTTTTCCCGAACTTGCGGCCGAAAACATACAGGGTGAATTGTCCGAAGTCATGGATATGATTGCGGATGCGGCGGATGTTTATTACCAATACGACGCGGAAGAAAAAGTATTGCTGGTCAGTCGCGAAGTTACATGGAATTTACACGTTCCCGGGACGCGGGAAGTTATGATTTCCGTTTTGGATTCCTTGCGCGGTTCTGGGATGCATGACCTGATTGTGAACTGGGAAGAAAGCATCATAACGTTCAAGGGCGACAAGGCGATTGAAAAGAAGGTCACGTCATTAATCGAGCTTTTTGATACGGAGCCGAAGCTGGTTGTTTTTGACGTTCAGGTTTATCGGGCAAAGCCTGCGGGCGTATCAAAGGAAATCGTATGGCAGGATTTGGTGGATACGTTTGGGGCAGAAAAGATAAAGTTTATGTTGAAAGGCGTATTGGGGCGGGCTTTGGTGACGGGCGGCGAAGTCAATAACAAGAGCCTTCAGCGTTTTTTGAATGCGCGTTCTTCGTATGCTTTGGTTTCGGAAGGGATGTTTATTGCGGCGAGCGGCTGGCGAGCCCGCTTTGATGTCGGTCGTTGCGGCTATATGTCGATGCCCGAGGCGCAATTATCGATTTTGGCACAGACCGAAGTTGAAGACGAACAAAGGATGAATACGTCCCTTACGCTGGATTCGGATCAGGGGGAAATTACGGCATTTGTAGCGGACAGCCGTTTAGGGGATAATATTCTTCTGATAGGGATTCCGTCGTCATCGTTCAGTACGTCGTTGAACGGATATGAAACGGTTGTTATGATGACGCCTCGGATTATCCGTTTGGTCAAAGAGATTTCAGCGAAATAAAGAAGATAAGGCAGGCAGCTATGGCAGATCAACATTACCCCCCGCTTCCACCCGGAGTACGGCCGCCTTCGGGACAGACGGCACCGCGCGGTCCCGTTCCTCCCGGTATGCCGCGTCCTCCTGCGGGGATGCCGGGCGGTATGCCGCGTCCGATGATGCCGCCGCACGGGATGAAAGTTCCGCCGCACGGGATGAAATTTCCGCCGGGGAAACGGCCTTTGCCGATGCCTCCGGGGATGAAAGCGCCTCCCGGTTATGTTCCGCAGACTCAACCTCCTGCGCAGGGATATCAGCCGCCTCAGCCGGCTCAGGCGCAACCGCCGTATTCTCCGACATCGACGCACGGGAACGTTCCGACTTTGGCTGTCGGTGAGGAAGACGAAACCGAGATTATTGATGATCTGGGCTATGACGACGAACCCGAACAGGACGATTCGGAGCAAGAGGATTCTCTTCAGACGGAAGACATTTCCGAAACGGACGCCGACGTTCGTTTTGAACCGAGTCCGTATGATGACAATATGGCGGCGGATATGGGGCTTCCCGCATCTTTTATCAAGACGAAGGTTTTGATACCGCTGTTTATTTTGTTTACGTTGGCGGGCTTGGCTGCAGGGATGTTTATGGGGAATCCGCGCGAAGTCATGTCCGAGGAATTGCCGGGAGTCGTGAGCAATCCGGAAATACCGAAAGGTCGACCGCGGTGCGGCATTTCTCAAAAGGGGCAGGGATGCGTTATTTACGTTATGAACGTCCAGCGCCGAGAGATGGAAGCCAAAGACTTTTTCGGGATAGCATCGGATATGCTCGGGATACCGAAATTCCAGATTGAAACGGCGAACATCAGGTACGCGACGACGCGGATCCCGCCGGGGTACATTGCCTTGTTGAACGTGCCGCCGATTCAATAGACGGTAAGGGTTGTTCCAGCAAATTTTCACGCAAAAACGCACTTAAATGGAGCAGGAAAGCATGCTTTTTCGCTCCATTTTTTATTTAAAAAACAACAAGTTGTCTGATTTTTCCTTGTATTGCGATTTTTTCAAAAAAATTGACAAAATTTTTGGAAAAATGTTTGCAAAGGGTAAAAAAAGTAGTGTACTATGTATTTAATAAAGATTTGGAACATCCGGATCTTATCAGCATTAGGAGAACACATATGTCGTTATCATGGGAAAAATATTGGGAAATAGCCGAGGCTTTGAACAAAGCCCATCCGACGCAGGATTTGATTCATTTAAACGATGAGAACTTGTTAAAGATGATTGTTGCGTTGCCCGATTTTGATGACGAGCCCGTTCCTCCGAGTCCGAAAGATCTGGAAGCGGTATTAACGTGCTGGACAGAGCTTGATAACCCCGAGGCACCGGAAAAGATTCCGGCGTCGGCGCTGTAAGCTGAAGTTAATAACGTACTACACTTGAAGGAAAGGCATCTGTCATGGCAGAAACGAAATCGACATGGGAATCCGTCGGCGGCAATAACGGCGACAGAATCGGCGGGAACGCGAACAAGTTTTCATATACCGACAAGGACGGGAAAACGCATACTTTGCAAGTTGATTGCGGAACCATGTTTTCCGACAAAGCGTTGACGGGGTATGACAATTTTATGCCCGATTTGTTTGAATCGGACGGATTTTTGCTGACGCACTGCCACATGGATCACATTGGCGGGATTTCGCATATGTTGAATTTGCGTCGCGACGAATTGAAAGCCAATCGCGAAGCAGGAAAAGATTTTGTTATTCATTGCGCACCCTATACGCAGAAGCTGTTGGAAGATAATTTGGCGTTGCAGAAAATGCCGCGCGAAGAATGGCCTAAGTTTGTCAAGGTTGAAGACGGCAAACCGTTTGAAGTTGCCGGTTTTAAAGTGGAACCGTTTGCGGTTTCGCACTCTGCCCCCGACGCGATGGGCTATGTTATCGAAAGCCCCGACGGCGTTCGCATGATGACGATGGGCGACTTTAAGACGGCGCACGTTCCTCTGGGCAAAGGTTGGGATAATGATCGAATCGCCGAAGTCGCTAAAAAAGGCGTTGATTTGATGTTCTTGGATTCGACGTCCGCAACGCAGGAAGGCGTTTGCCCGCCCGAAAAAGACGTTGAAAAAGGCATTAAAGACATTGTTGCCCAGTCAGAAGGCGGAATGATCGTTTCTGCGGTTATTGCCAGCTCGGCGCACCGTTTGCACACGGTGGCGATGGCTTTGGCGGAACATGCCAAGGAAACGGGCAAAAAACCCCGTACGATTATTTTGGACGGCGGTTCGTTGAAGCGCAGCTATATTGCTTTGCACCGTTGCGGCTATGACATTGAAAAACAGGTAAAAGAAGCAACGGGACAGGATATTAAAATCTATGATGCCCGCGCTCCCGAAGTTCAAAAGGTTCCCAAATCCGAACGCTTCTACGTATGCACGGGAACGCAAGGGGAAGAATTGGCTTCTTTCTATCGCGCGTCTCAGGGCATGAACCGCAACATCCCGATGAAAGGGACGAATTGCCCGATATATGTTTATAACTTGCAATCCTGCATTCCGGGCAACGAAGAAACGTATGCTGCTATGGAACAAGGGTTCAAGGATCTGGGATGCACGACGTACTTCCCCGACCGTTATAAAGAAAACAAGTTTTTGACGCACGTTTCCGGACACGCAAAAGCAGGCGATATTCGTCTGGCATGCGATTTGGTCGCAAAGAATTCGCCCCGCCCGACGACGGTTGTTCCCGTTCACGGCGATCCTGCTCAGCGTAAGGCTGTAATGAAGATTGCTCAGGATGCCGGATTAAAAGCGGCGATCGTTCCGAACTTTGCGGCGGTCGAAGTTTCCAAAGACGGTAAAGTTTCCTACGTTCAGCCGACGTCTAAACAGGAAGTCTGGATCGGCATCAATGATAAAAACGATAATTTCATTGAACCTGATTTTCAGTATGACCGCGTGACGCGCGATGTAGAAACGGATAAATTGCGGGTTGTCGAAACGATTCCTTATACAAAGGCACCTGTCGAAGACGAACGCCGCGGTAAAGGAAAAGGCGGTAAGCATAACGGTCCGCAGAAAAAGCACAACGGCAAAAACAAAGGCGGGCGCTTTAATGCAGCCTTTGTTAAGAAGGGCGGTCGCGGCGGCAGGTAAAAAATTGCCGGAAATCTGATAAAGGGGGCGCTTTGATGCATTTCAAAGCGCCCCTTTCGTTTGTAAAAAGCGTAAAAAAAGCCCCGAAACTTTCGAGGCTTGTCTGTTTAAAAGTAATATGACAGATGTTATCTGCTGTTGTTTTTTAGCTTTTGCATCCACAAAGGAGACTGTTTTGATGCTTTTGCCGCCAAAGTTTTCCCCGCGGTATAGCTGCCGTCACTTTCTTTGACGAATATCGCATCGGAGCCGACGTTGGCGGAACGGAAAGTTCTGTTTGCCCAATTTATTAAAAGGGTATCCAGTTCGTTTTTCTGTTTGGGATTCATGTGTAGTTTTTCAGGGCTTTCAAGAATGCTCGGTTCGTCCAAATAAACTTCTTTTTCGAATTTGCATAACGTTTTTGCGATTTGCTCCGCCGAAACGTCTTTGCTTAAGAATGAACGTTCTTCTCCGTATTGATTTTCAGAACAACATTTCAAAGCGGACAGATAATCACCGGCATAGCTTGACACGACGGGCGTTTCATACCACGCAAGAAAAGCTTCGTTCAGACCTTTGCTTATTCTTTTTGAAGATTTGATTCCGTTTTCAAAGGCGTCGGCGACTTTTCCGTAATGGCTTTTTTTCAAAGAATCCCAAATTTCGGGACGAGACTTCCTCAAATCAAAAGCAAACATTGTTTCGGTGGCGACGGCATCTGCTTCGATGGCAAAGCCCATCATGAAGAAGGGTTTAACCTGCAAATCGATGTCAAACGCCAACGGCTGCAAGCCTTGCCAGACATGTCTTGCTTCGTGCACCATCGTTGATGCCAACACATTATTGTCCTGAGCCGCGTTCAGTATGATAGCCCCTTTGTCGGGTTGATAAAATCCGCAACAATTTTTTACGGAATCATCCAAACGGATGCTGATATTGTTTTTTTTGGCAGTATTCAGCAACGCGGCACCGATACTGCTTTCCGATACGATACGTTCCAGCTGCTTTAAGCGTTTATATGAGGTATCGGGCTGTCGGGTTTGAAAAGCTCTGTCGAGGGTGCTTTCTTTTTTTTGTGACGGACGATCGGAGTTTCCGGGGAATTCTTTTCCCGTGATTAAGCTGTGTACCTGTCCGACGGCCAAAAACTGTTCGTACAAGCTTTGCATGATTAAGGCATCCTTTCACTTTAGGCGTATCGGAACGATAAATATTGTTAAATATGATAGCCAAAAAAACATTTTTTGTCAAAAGCAACAAAGCAATAAAAAACCCGTCGGCAGGACGGGTTAGAAATCAAAAAAAACGCAATCAGGACGGATTTTGCTTTGACAACAAATCGGGCAGGGCGTCAATCTGATCCAGAATAAATTTTTTGCCCTGTTCACCGTCAAGCTCGTTTATCAGGATTTTTTCCGTTGTCTTTAACGCGATGTCGATCGCCAAATTTCGGACTTCTTCCATTGCTTGATTTTTAGCGTTTTCCAAGCGTGCCATGGCGAGGTTTTCGCGCTTTTCCAGTTCTTTTTCGAAAGCGTTGCAGGCTTCTGAACGCATTTTTTCAGCGTTATCTTTTGTTTTTTGCAAGAGAGCGTCTGCTTCTTTTTGAGCTTCCTGCTGTTTTTGTTGGTATTCCAACAACAAGGCATGAGCTTCTTCGCGCAATTTTTTGGCTTCTTCCAGCTTTGCGGCGATGGCGTCGGATCGTGCCTGCAGGGCGTCTCCCAAAAATTTTCCGAGCGGTTTTGCCAAAAAGGCAATCGTCAGGCAAAAAGCCAATCCGACCCAGAATGTCGGATCCTGCCATATCGATTCATGCGCTGCGGCATGAACGGCTTGTTCTGCGGCCATAGCGGCTGAAACGATCATAATCTGCCTTCCTTAGTAACGTCATTGACCATATTTTTGGCGGTGTTTTCGTCCGTGTGCAGTCCCGAAAGTTTAAAGACGGCTTGCGGAACGAGACCTTCAGCGATGTCTTTGACGCTGGCCAAAGCGATGTCTTTTGTTTTTTTCAATTCGTCTTCGCCGTTTTTGATGCGTTCGTCCAAACGAGCCGAGAATTCGCTTTCGCGGCGTTTGGAGTATTCGGCGATTTCCAGTTGGACGTTATCCAGCAAAGATTTTGCGCGTTCGTTAGCCGAAGCCATGGCGTTTTTATATTCTTTCAGAACGTTTTCGGCTTCGGCTTTGAACGATTCGGCTTTTTTCATGTCGTCGTCCAATCTGCGCTGGCGTTCGTCAAGCACGGCATTCATGCGGGGCAAGACGAACTTCCACATCATCCAGAACGTGGCACAAAACGTAACCAGCATCCACAAAGCCTGTGATGCGTACCAAGTCGGATCTAATTGCGGCAACATCGGACGACACGCCTTTAGGAAATCAGAGGAACAACATAATCAAAGCGATGACCAACGCGTACAAAGCGATAGCTTCGGTTGCGGCAAAGCCGATCAGGCCGAATGCATTGACGTCGGGTTTTACCGTCGGGTTACGGCCGACCGTATCAATCATGGCGATCCAGATTTTGGACACGCCTTTTGCGGCGGCCATCATGGACAGAGCACAGAAAGAGGCCGCAATGAATTTAGCGGCATCGGCGATATATTTTGCGTATTCGGCTTCCATATTTTTATCCTTCCAAAAAAGCACAAACAAAACAAAAGCTAATGAGCATGCAGAGCGTCGCTCAAATAGACGCAGGTCAGAATGGTATAGATATACGCTTGCAATATGGCGATGCCCAGCTCAAAGACCGTCAGCAACGATATAAAGACAAGCGGCAACCATCCGCCCCAGAAACTCAGATCGTACACAAAGCCGGCGACGACTTTCAACATGATGTGTCCGACCATCATATTGACGGACAGACGAACCGTCAGGCTGAACGGCTTTGAAAGAAAAGAAATAATTTCGATAGGCACCAAAATCGGTGCAATGGCAATCGGCGTTCCGTGCGGGAAAAAGTTTTCAAACCATCCCAGGCCGCGTTTTTTTAACCCCGCGAAAACCGTAACCAGAATGGCAAAGACGGACAAGCTTCCGACGGCGGCGAAATGGCTGGTATAGGTAAAGCTGTAAGGCAAAAGCCCCAACAGGTTTCCCATAACGACGAACATAAACAACGTAAAGATAAATGGGATATACTTTCGCCCTTCGGGACCGACCATTTCGCGAACCATACCGGCGACCATTTCATAGATGACTTCGGCGGCGGACTGGAGCTTTGAGGGAATCAGGGATCTTTTGCGCAGCGCATACAGGAAAAATGCGCTGCCGGCAATGACGCCCAAAGCCATGAACAAAGACGAATTGGTGAACGACAAATCTACGCCGTCGATTTTAGGCAAATGAATGACGGGTTTTATTTCAAATTGTTCTATCGGTCCCGACACGTATTTTCAATCCTGTTTTACTGTTGTTTCGCCTGTTTTTGAATTCAGGCGTTCTGATTGTTTTCGGTTATATCTTTGTACAAAGCGCACGGCATTCAGGATGCCTGCCGCGCAGCCGAAGCACAAAAATACGGCAATGAATGCAGGGCGCGTTCCCAACCACGCATCCAAACCGTATCCGATTCCCAATCCGCAAACGACGCCGGCGATCAGATCGGACACGATATTGAATGCCAGCCACATCATTGAAGCGACACCGAAGCCCTTTTCGGCAGAATGTTCGCCGTATGTCGGGTCGGTTGCCGTTTCATTCAAAGCCTTTAAACGCCGGTCAATATCGGCAAGGGCTTTTTCGGAATCACGGTTGTCTGGCATCCTGTTGCCTTAAAGAAGTACGATAAGAAACCAAAGGGACGGTGTCAACTTTTTTTAAGGCTTCAAGGCGTTTCGGCGGGGACTTTCTGCGTTTTTTTGCCGCCTTCTTTTTCAAAGGAAGCAATCTTGTCGGCAAAGTCTTTCCATGACGGAGCGCCTTCGACTTTTTCGCTTTTGCCGTAGCCTTGGAAATACAGGGTCGGCGTCGCACCGATGCGGTATTTCATGATGTAGATGTTGCGTTTGCGGGACAAAGTCTTCAACGCCATTTCGTTCGTGGCGCACGCCAGCATTTTCGCTTCGCTCATTCCCATGGATTGAGCCAGCTCGGACAGGCTTTCCTGCAAATTCGGGGACATCATCCACTGGTTTTGTTTTGCAAACAGCAAGTCCATGAATTTAAAGTAATCGTCGCCTTCAAAGCAATGAGCGACCAAAGACCCCGTCATGGCGCGGTTTTCCAGCGGAAAATCCGCCAAAATGACCTGAACCCTGCCGTTTTTAACATAGGTATCGATGATTTTGGGCAGCATATGCGTATGGAAATGCGCACAGTGACCGCAAGTCAGCGACGTAAAAATGATGACTTTGATCGGGGCGTCGTCTGAACCGATTTTCTTTTCCGAAAAGTCAAACGTCGGTTCGTCGGGAGAATGCGTGTTTTGTTTTAAAACGCTTTTCGTTTCGACGGGAGCAGAGGCTTCTTCGGCTTTCGTTTCTACGGCGGCGGGTTCGCTTTTTGAAAAGAAGCTCTTGATTTTATCAAGAAAACCGCCTTCGGCAGCGGAAACAGGCGAAAACAAAGCAAAAGAAACGAACAGAACGCCGATAAAGGCAAGACGGCGGAAAACCATTTTTGACATATTGCGCATAAAACGACCCTCTTTAACAAAACAAAGTACGGCTGTTTTTTTATAAACGAAAAAAAAGTTAAAAGAAACGCCTTTTTCACGTTTCGTCAATCAGGCAACCCAGTTCTTCGGCGGCGGCGCGAAGGTTCTCGTTTTGAATTTCGGAAACATCTCGGCGGACTTTTTGCCTTTTTTCTTCGGGAACGGGCGGGCGCGCCGCAACGCGGGAAAATTTGCAAACGGGGACGGCGCCTTGAGTAACGCGGATTTCCGCAACGGCACGATAACCGAAATATCCGTTCAGACGTTCCAGAATTTCGCTTTGTCTGGCGATCAGTTCGACGGCATAAGCGCCCGATACGGCTTTGACGTGCAGGACGGCGCCGTCTTTTTGCCCTTTGGGAAAAGCCAGCTTGACGGGATACACGCCTTTTGCCAGCAATCCGCCCGTAATGTCATCCCAGTGCGTCAGGATGTCCGCATGTAAAAATCCGTTTTTCCCCAAAACGGGAGCCACCAGCCGCCGGACATCCGCGCCGAACGACACCAATCCGTTATGGCGTCGTTCTTCGGTAATCGTCGGGCAAGCTTTTTTCGCCATTACGAAAAGTCGCCTTTGGCAAATTCTTCCAGCCGGTCTTCGCGGATTGCCTGACGGATATCACGCATCAAATCCTGATAATAAGTCAGGTTATGCCACGTCAACAACATGGCGCCCAGAATTTCCTGCGCTCTGAACAAATGGTGGATATAAGCGCGGGTATAATGGCGGCAGGCGGGACAACGACACATCGGATCGATGGGGCGGTCGTCTTCTTTGTGGCAGGCGTTCCGCATATTCAAAGTGCCTTGGCGCGTAAATGCCTGAGCCGTTCTGCCCGAACGCGTCGGCATGACGCAATCGAACATATCTATGCCGCGCAGCACGGAACCGACGATATCGGACGGTCTGCCGACTCCCATTAAGTATCTGGGTTTGTCGGCGGGCAGGCATTCGGGAGTATAGTCCAGAACTTCGAACATTTTTTCCTGACCTTCGCCGACGGCCAAACCGCCGACGGCGTACCCGTCAAACCCGATATCGCTCAGCGCTTGAGCGGATTCGCGGCGCAAATCTTCGTGAACGCCGCCTTGAACGATGCCGAAGATGCCGTAACCGTCACGGTCGATGAAAGCGTCTTTTGAACGTTTTGCCCAACGCATGGAGCGCCGTGTCGAATCGGCAACATATTTGCGTTCGGCGGGATAGGGGGGGCACTCGTCAAAGCACATTGTAATATTGCTGTCGAGTTTGTGTTGAATGCCGATGGAAATTTCGGGCGACAACCGATGCAGGCTGCCGTCGATATGAGAACGGAAATCGACGCCTTCTTCGGTAATTTTGCGTAATTTTGACAAAGACATGACTTGGAAGCCTCCCGAATCGGTCAGGATAGGTTTGTGCCAATTCATGAACTTATGCAATCCGCCCAAGCGTTCGACCAAATCCGCTCCGGGTCTTAACATCAGATGATACGTATTTCCCAACAGGATTTGAGCCCCTGTTTCGGCGACGGATTCGGGCATCATGGCTTTGACGGTTCCGACGGTTCCGACGGGCATGAACGCGGGCGTTTCAACGACTCCGTGAGCCGTGTACAATCTGCCCAAACGGGCTTTTCCCGATGTTTTTTCGACTTCAAATTTGAGCATAACGGCACTCTCCCAAGTTTTGCTTAAGGGACGCTAAACGTTTCGGAACCGTAAAGTCAAGAGTTTTCAGCCTTTTCCCGCAGATTTGCCCAGCCGCTTTAATAAAGCGAAAGACAACGTTTTTTCATCGCTTTTTTGAGCGCTGACAAACCTGCAATATTTTGACAAGTCGGCAAATCCGTTTTCCAAAACGAATTCGGGTTTGTTCGTTTCATTCATCTGGGACAAATGGGCGTCAATGCCGATTTTGTAATTCGGGTTTGCGGCAAATCTGGCGTAGCAGCGGCGAGTGGCTTCGGTCACTTCGGCGCCTTGTTTTTGCCAGGCAAAGCTTGCGCCGACCGCAGCGGCGGAACCGCCGTCGCAACGGATATTGTCGCCGACCATAACCGTTTTGTCGGCGGAAATTCCGAAGTCTTTAAGAATGTTCGCCATGTTTTCGGCATTGGGTTTTGAAGAATGCGCCGGCAGGCGAAAGATTTTGCCTTGCATGGCTTTTTTAAACTCGGACAGTTCCGATTTAACGGCGAACGGCGTTATTTTCATTCCTTCTTTGTCGGGCTGAACGTACAAAGCGTCAATCATGTCGGGGTTGATTCCCAACTTTGCCAGTCTGGGCAGACATCCCGATTCGCGTGCATCGGTGTACAAGACGAATTTTGCGCCGGCGGCTTTGATTTTTTGGATGACGGGCAGGACACCCTTGAACAGGACGGCTTCATCGCGTTTTTTTTGCCAGTTATGAATGATTTTTTCGTGTTCTTTTTCAAAGAAGGCTTTTTCTTCGGGCGTGTTTCCCTGCAAAGCGGGCGTTTGAGCAATGTCGGCGCGAATGTTAATGCCCAATAAAGGCCCCGAAGATCCGCGATTGTTTTCGGGAACGGCGGCAAGCAGAGTTTCTTCCATGGTTTTCCGGTCGGTTTTGTGCAAAGCTGCCAAATCATCGACAGCTTTGTCCAAAGCTTCGCCCCACAAATTAAATGTGTCCGAAATTGTATTGTCGATGTCGCAAACGACCAAAGAAACGTCTTTTTTAGGCATTTTCTGTCCTTTCCCGCAAAATACCGTTTAAGAGTATAACAAAAGGGCCTGAGGAAATCATTATTTTTTATAGACAAAAATGCTGGACAAATATCTGGAAAACATCTACTATGATAACAAATAACGGATTTTTTAACGGGTGAACACAATGGCAAATGAATTAAAAGAAGCCTTTGCAAAGCCGGAAATGCCGGCAGCACAAGCGGTAAAGCCGTCTTATAAGTATTTGGTTTATAAAGATAATGCGGAGCTGGAGCTGTTGGAAAGCGTTTTAGCGGAAATGCGCAAAACGAATCTTGGGAAACAGCTGATTTCCGATGCGGAAGAATACGGAACGACGATTGAAATCACGTCGGGCATGCGGGCATACGGGTCGTTTGACGAATTTACAAAGCGGATTCGCCTGAACGCAAACGGAGACAAAGATTCTTTGGTCGGCACGCTGACTCATGAAATGCGCCATTCCCAACAGTTTCAGAAAGGTCTGCGTTTTCATGCTTTGTATGATACCCCGACCTCTTATATTCAAAACCAGACGGTCATAGAAGCCGATGCGTCCGTTGCGGCAACGGATCTTTGCTATGATTTGGCGACTCAGGGCAATTCCGCGCCTTTGGAAGCATTGCGCAAAAAAGACGCCCATATCGTCAATCCGTTCCAAAACGAAGCCATTAAAGGAAATTTAGCAAACGGAGGAGCTCACAAAGCGGCATTTTATGCGTGGTTTACGGATTATTTCATTCGCGATGCCTATGAAATAAATTATTGCAAAATGTATACCCAACTTTATCAGAAATCTTCACGCGAAGAATCGGATCAGAAAATGACGCGTACGGTTCCCGTCAGAGAAACCATAGATTTGGTTTGTCAGTTCAACGGCAAGCCGTATCTGGGCAAGGAAGCCGATGACTTTTTTGCTTCCGAAGACATGCATACGGTTTCGTACGAACGCTTTAACATGATTTACGGGCGGATTTGGATGGATCCTGATGTGGATTATAAAGAAGGTCCCGACGCGGCCATGATGAAAAGATTCGGATTAAAGCAACGCCCGCACTTCAGCTATATGCCGTCAAAGAAGGCGCCCGAATTGCTGGGCCCCGTTCCTACGATCGAATCGCGTCAGGCTCAGGCGGCTCGGAAAATTGCCGAAGCCAAAACGGCAAAAGCGGCGCCGCAAACGGCTCAGGTCGTTAATAAAATTTTGGAAAATAAAGTTCGCTCTTAATAAAGGGCAAAGAAAAAACCCTTCGTTGCGGAACAACGAAGGGTTTTTTTATGTTTTAAATAACTCCTATCGATTTCAGCCGATCGATTTCGGCTTTGTCCATGCCCAGCCATTGCGTCAGAATTTCGACGTTGTTTTCTCCGATTTCGGGAGCATGCGGGCGGCATTTCATTTCGGGGATATTGGTCATTTTAATGGGATTTCCCGTAACCTGGATGTCGGGCAACGACGGGTCGTTCATGTCAACCAGCATGTTTCTTGCCAGAATTTGAGGATCTTCTGCAACATAAGACAAATCGTTAATCGGCGATACGGGGACGCCGGCTTTTTCGATTTGGGCGATCCATTCGTCGGCTGTTTTTGTCAGGAATATTTTTTGCAGTCTGCGTTCCAGCTCAGGTTGGTTTTCATGGCGTGCGGCATTTGAAACGAACAGGGGGTCATCAACCAATTCGGGGCACCCGATGCAGTTGCAGAGCTTTCTGAACAGGGAATCGTTTGCTACGGCAATGACGAAGTATCTGTCGGAAGCTTTGAAAGATTGGAACGGAGCGACGGTCGGATGTTTGCATCCCTGAGGTTTCGGGGCGGCGCGTGTTGCCTGATAACGAGCCATGGCGTTTTCCATGATGGCGACTTGGCAATCAAGCATGGAGACGTCGATTTTTTGCCCCAGTCCCGTTTTTTCGCGTTGATACAAGGCGGTTGTTACGCCGGTTGCCGTAAAGACGCCGGCAAGGATATCACCGATTGAAACGCCGACGATGGTGGGGTCTGCGTCGGGCTGTCCGGTCAGGCTCATCAAGCCGCCGCGAGCCTGCACCAAAATATCGTAAGCCGGTTTTGCGGCGTCGGGCCCCGTGTGTCCGAATCCGGAGGTTGCGGCATAGATCAGGCGAGGATTGGCTTCTTTAAGGGTTTCGTAACCCAGTCCGAATTTTTCCATGGTGCCGGGACGAAAGTTTTCCAACAAGACATCGGCTTTTTTGACCATTCCGATGAGGATTTCTTTTGCCTCGGGCGCTTTTAAGTTTAAAGAGACACTTTTTTTACCGCAGTTTATGGCTGTAAAGTATAAGCTTTTTCCGTTTTTATAGGGGCCGAAAGACCGTGAATCGTCGCCTGTTTTCGGGTTTTCGATTTTGATGACTTCTGCGCCCAAATCTTGCAAGACCATGGCACAATAAGGCCCGGCCAGCACGCGGGTCATATCGATGATTTTAATGCCTTCCAAGGGTTTTGTTTTATTGTCTGTCATTTTTTACACCTTTGTTCGAGCTGAAAAAATCGCCCAGCAGATACAACGAACCGCAGATTAAGATTCTGCCCGGCGCGTACCGTCCGGCGGTTAAATCTGCCAAAGCGTGAGAGATATTATCTTCAATTTTGATGTTACGGAAACCTGAACTTTCGGCTATCTTTGCCAAATCGGCGGGAGACCTCCCGGGATGCAAGGCGTTCAATACGGGCACGGTATGGATGGAATCGGCAAACGGAGCCAGCTGTTTTAAGAAATTTTCCGAATCTTTGGTTGTAAGCATGCCGCAAACGATATGGAGCGGTTTATCGTTCCATTCGGGCAGGAAATCTGCCAAAGCTTTTGCCGCGCCGGGATTATGTCCGCCGTCTGCCCACAGTTCCCATCCTTCGGGCAGAGGAAAGTCTTTTAACGGTTGCATTCTTCCCGGCCAAACGACGTCAATCAGTCCTGCGGCGATTTGGCTGTCGGTAACGTTGGCCAGCCATTTGGCGTTCAGTTCTTTGACGGCGGCGATCGCCAAAGCGGCATTAGCGTACTGATGCGTGCCTTTCAGGGCTGGGTGCGGGAACAGAGTATCGTTAAAATAAAAGCCGTCTTTAGAAATGAAGATTTTCCAATCTTTCCCTTCTGTTTTTAAAGTAACGCCGCGGTCGTTAGCGTAGGTTTCAAGGACTTTTTGAGCTTCGGGGAGCTGTTTTTGTGATAAAGCGACGGCACCTTTTTTAAAGATGGCGGCTTTTTCCGCGGCGATTTGAGCCAGCGTATGTCCCAAAAAATCTTCATGATCCATGGACAATGAAGCAATCAGGGTCAGCACGGGTTTTTTAACGACGTTTGTCGCGTCCAATCGTCCGCCCATTCCCGTTTCCAACAGGACGAAATCGGCGGGATAAGCGGAAAATGCCAGAAAAGCGGCGGCTGTAGTAGCTTCGAAAAAAGTCAGAGGGGCGCCGTCATTGGCGTCTTCAACCTGCAAAAGGCAATCCAGTAATTGTTTATCTGATATTTGTTTTCCGCCGATAACGATACGTTCGTTAAATTTCACCAAATGCGGCGAAGTATAGACATGAGCGGATTTTCCGCTTTTTTCGAGAAAGGCACGGATAAAAGCCAAAGTAGATCCTTTACCGTTTGTGCCGGCGATATGAATGACGGGGGGGAGATCGTCTTGCGGATTTCCGAGCTTTTTCAGCAATTCAAACATTCTGTCCAAGGACAGGTCGATATTTTTCGGATACAGGCGGGACAGCCGTTCCAAGACGGCGGCAACGGAATCCTTAGTCATATTATTTTTTCGTTTTTGAAAACGGGACGGGAGCGACGGCGGGTCTGGTATTTCGCATCATTCCGATTAATTTAATCAGAGTTTTTCTGATTTCCCGACGGTCAACGACCATATCGACCATGCCGTGTTCAAGGAGATATTCGGATTTTTGGAACCCTTCGGGCAGGCTTGCGCGAATGGTTTGTTCAATGACGCGCGCGCCGGCGAAAGCGATGGTTGCATCGGGTTCGGCGATGGCGACGTCGCCCAGCATGGCGAAGGATGCCGTTACGCCGCCGGTGGTCGGGTCGGTTAACACGACGAGATAAGGCAACCCTTTTTCTTTGACTTTTCTGATGGCCAGAGTTGTTCTAGCCATTTGCATCAGGGACAGGATTCCTTCTTGCATGCGAGCGCCGCCGGAAGCGGGAATCATGATCAAAGCGGCGTCTTGCAGGATTGCCAGTTCGGCAGCGGCGACGATTCCTTCGCCGACGGCTGTTCCCATGGATCCGCCCATGAACGAGAAATCAAAAACGCCGATTACGACATTCATGCCGTCCATGGTGCCGTGTGCGACCATCAGGGCGTCGTTTCGTTTTGTTTTGCGGCGGGCATCCTTTAAGCGGTCTTCGTAATCTTTCAAGTCGCTGAATTCAAGCGGGTCTTCTTTGACTTCGGGTAATTCGATCAGGGTATATTTTCCTTCATCGAACAGCATTTCCAAGCGTTTGTCGGGCGGCAGGCGCATATGGTGTCCGCATTGGTTACAAATCCGATAATTTTGTTCCAATTCTCTGTGATAGATCATGCTGCCGCACGCGGGGCATTTTTCCCAAAGGTTATCGGGGATTTCTTTAGCACCGACCAGCCCTTGCAATTTAGGGCGAACGTAACTAGTCAACCAGTTCATTAAGACACCATTCCTGTTGGCGAAATTGAATTTTATTTTATTTAGCAGAAAAGGAAGCGCAAAGCGAACAAATAATGATTACGCGTTTTCTTTTTCGCCGTTGTTTTTGGAAAGCTCTTCCAAATCGGCCAATTTTTTAGAGAGTTCTTTGATTTTTTTTGCCTGTTGGAACCGTTCGTTTCTGACGGGGATCGACAGAACCCATGCATAGGCGCCGCCGAGGATGAAGAAAAGCAAAGCCATAATCAACACGGCAAAGCTGACGGGCAAGACGGCTTCATAAGGGAACGGCCAAAGGGAAAAGGGCATTTCGCGGCTGTTGGATACGGCAAAGGAAACCGTAATCAGCAAGACCGGAATGCTCAACAAAAAATGCAACAGTTTCAACGCAGTATGTCCTTAAGCATCAAAGGTTATTTATCGGTATTTAACCTGTCTTTCAGTTTTTTTCCGGCTTTAAAGAAGGGGACGTTTTTAGCTTCGACGCGGACTTTTTCGCCGGTTCTTGGGTTTCTGCCGCTGCGGGCGTTGCGACCGCGGACGGAAAAAACGCCGAACCCGCGCAATTCGACGCGGTTCCCTTCGGCCAGGGCGGCGGAAATTTCATCGAATACGGTCGATACGATTCGTTCTGCGTCGCTTTGGTACAAATGGGGGTTTAACTCTGCAATGCGGGCGATCAGTTCTGATTTTGTCATTGTTTCCCTCAACACCGAAAATTCAAGGAATATTGTTAAATCATGCCAGACAATGGCTTTCAGGTCAATCACGGTTGATAAAAAATCGCCGTCGGCTAACTTTTTTACTGATTTTTGAATAAAAAAAATATATCTTTAAATAAAGGTACTTAGGCTGTTTTTTTTTAAGGCGGAGGCTGCAAAATGCATGGGAATCAAGTTTGGGAAATAATCGCATTTTTGGCTACCGTCGTTATTTTCATTCCGGTCTTTTTTAAGTTAAAAGTCAATCCGCTGTTGGCATTTATCGGGGCGGGTATTTTGTTGGGCCCGCAGGTGTTGGGATTGATTCGCGACGTTCAGGTTGCGGAAAATATCGGCGATCTCGGGTTGTTGTTTTTGATGTTTTCCATCGGCTTGGATTTGTCGTTCCACCGTTTCAAAGTCATGCGTTTGTATATTTTCGGGCTGGGCGTCGCGCAGCTGTTGGGAACGGCTTTGATTATCGGCGGTGCGGCCTTTTTGATGAATAAAAATCTTCACGAAGCCGTCATCATCGGCTTGGCGTTGGCAATGTCTTCCACAGCCGTCGCGTTGCGCCTGATGCAGGGAAGGGGCGAAATGCACACTTTGCAAGGACGTGCTTCGGTCGGTATCCTGTTGTTGCAGGATTTGGCCGTCATCCCCATCATGGTGTTGTTGCCTCAAATGGCGTCTTCGGATACGTCGGTCGTTTCGGATTTGGGATCTTCAATCCTTAAAGCGGTCGGTGCCGTGACCCTGATTATTTTAATCGGTCGGATGATTATGCGTCCCTTGTTCCGCGCCGTCATCGCCGCTAAAAGCCCCGAAGCGTTTACCGCCACAATCCTGTTGGTCTTTTTGGGAACGGCGTGGGCAACACAAATGGCGGGGCTGTCCATTTCTTTGGGGGCGTTCCTCGGCGGCATGCTGATCGCTGAAACGGAATTCGGACACGAAGTCGAAGCGGAAATCTCGTCTTTCAGCTCCTTGCTGCTCGGCGTTTTCTTCCTGTCCGTCGGCATGATGATTGACGTCCATTACGCCCTTACCCACATTCCTCAAATTTTGCTGCTGACCGTCGTCGTGATGGCTGCCAAAATCGTTATCATTTATTTCCTTGAAATGCGCTTCGGTCTGAAAAAATACGGCGCCGTTTCTTCTGCCGTCGTGTTGTGTCAGGCAGGCGAATTCGGTTTCGTCATCTTTAATATGGCGGCGCAAAGCTTTAACTTGTTAAGCAAATCAACTTCCAGCCAGCTTCAGATCGTTATCGCTCTGTCCATGGCGTTGACACCGTTCGTGTTCTCTTTCGTAACGAAACGTTTGGATGCCGCGGCAGAACAGGAAGAACCCGCCGCCGCTGAACAGGAATTTGACGAAGACGACGAAATCCCCACAAATCATGTTTTGTTGATCGGATACGGTCGCGTCGGTCAGACAACCCCCAGAATGTTGTCCAGAAACAATATTCCTTTTTTGGTCTTGGATGCGGATTTCCATCGTATCGAAGAAGCAAAAAGCAATGACCGCAAATGCATTTTCGGAAACGCCACAAATCCGAAAATTCTCAGCATTGCAAACATTTCTCAGGCACGCGCCGTCGTTATAGCCATCAGCGGATATCAAACGGCATGCAATATTTTGTCCGCCGCCCGACTGATTTCCAAAGACGTACCGATTTATGTCCGTTGCGACGACCCGTCAAAGTGGGCTGAGCTGACTCAGTTGGGGGCAACAGGCTCGATTGCCGAAACTTTGGAATGCGGCATTCGTTTGGGGGCTTCGGTCGTTATTGCTTTGGGCGGAGACGAACAAAAAATCCGTGATGCCGCTTCCGTTATGCGTCAGGAAAACGTGTTTAACACGGCGTTACCGCCGACCTGATGCGTGCGCGGGAATTACAAATACAAAGCTTTATTTCGGTTTTTGTTACTGGCGTTTTGACAGGGGAACGGGTTCCTGCGGCGATACTTTGCGGGGATTGATGTTCGTTGCACCGCCGAGTTCGCGGATACGCTCATGAATGACGGTCAGCCACGGGTCGTTTGCCGACAGCAGTTGTTCCAAGTATCGCCACATCGCCAAAGCCTTGTACGGTTCGTCGTTTTGAAGACGCGCCAAACCTAAAAAGTAGATGGCTTTCGGGTCATCGGGGCGGTATCTTAAAACGTTTTCAAAAGCTTTTTGAGCTTCACCGCTGATTCTGCCGTTATTGGCTTGTATCAGCGTTTCCGCCAAGGCGTGCCAGTTTTTAATGTCTTCGGGAACGCCCCATTCTATGGCGTTTCTGAACGCCGTTGATGCTTCTTTATAGCGTCCGGCGGCACGATACGTTCTGCCCAATTCTTCCCATACGGGACCGTCGTCGGGCGTTTGTTCCAAATATCTTTCCAAACGGCGGAGCTTTGCCATGTTCTTGACGGACGTTTCGGCGGAAAATAAATCGCGTTCTTTTAAAGGGTAATCTCGCAGCTCAGGCGTTCCGAGCTTTCCGTAGACGAAGGGAACTCCCGCCGTGAAAAGCAGGCAGACAAAAATAATGTAAAAGTATTTGACATACTTTTTTATGTTATGCCCCTTATTTAAGGGCAAAATAGGCAAAATAAACAGATTTAAAGCGCCGATCGTTAAAAACAGGACGAGAATCAAAAATAAAATCATGACTCACCGTCCTTTGCCTTGGGCGCGCGAAACGGTTTGGAACGGCGGAAAATATAAAACAAAACGGCGGCAAAAAAGAAAACGTTTAAAAAGACGATAAACCTGTATTCATTATCTTCGCTTTTGTCCGGAGAAGGGGCGTCCAGCGTGACGACGTCGCCGTAATTCGATAAGACCAGATTGATGACCAATTCCTGCGGTTTTCCGTCGGTCAGATGTTTTCTGATGAACAGGCGCAAGTCTTTTGCGATTTCGTCTTTGGCGACTTCGATGTTCGGATCCGAACATACCGAACAATGCAAGGTATCGGCGATTTCGAGGGCTTCCGTTTCGACGGAAGCTTCGTCGTCTGCCGAAACGGGGCTTGCCCAAAGCAAAAGAGCGAAGAAAAGAAACATTATTTTACTTATTTTCATGGGCGGCCAATCCTTGCAAGAGGGGGCGTATTTTGTTTTTAAAGAATTGTTCGTCAATTCTGCCTTTAATGCGATAGGCGATTTTGCCTTTGCCGTCGCTTAAAAAGACGGCGGGCAATCCGGGAGCGTTCATGGCTTTGCTCCAAGCCATATCGGTATCCAGAAATGTTTTTTGGAAAGCTTTTCCTTTGTTTTTAAACAATTCTTGAATTTTTTCGGGCGTATCGCGCACGGCGATGCCGATGATCGGCGGCGCATCGGGCAAGCGCGATATCTTTAGCAGGTCTTCGTATTCTTCCAAACATGGCGGACACCAAGAGCCGAAGAAAACAATCAAAGCGGGACGGTTCGGAAAATCCGCACTTGAAGCTTTTTGTTGCGGCGCTTCAAGCTTTTTTAAAGCGGCGTCGGGCATACGGAAATCCCGTTTCAAAATGACGGGAGCGTTCATTGAAAAATCCAGCCTGACGACGTACATCATACGGACGGCTGCCGCAGAAATCAAAGCGATCAGGAGAACCTTGAAAAAGCTTTTCATGCGGTCTTTCTCCTTCTCCACGCCAACAACAGCAACAGGATTCCGAATTCAATAAAAAAAAGGGCGTTTCTGACGTACACCAAAGCGGGATAATTTTTTACTCTTACGGTAACGGATTTTTCTTCGATTTGTTTAACGCGCAGGATTTGAGTTGTTTTCAGATTGAAATAGACGGCTTTAAAAGACAAAGGATCCGTTTGCCAACTGAAATCGTTTTTCCCCGATGTCAGAGCGGGCATGGTTTCGTTTTTATTTTCAACGTGCAGCAAAAATCTGGCGGCGGCGGAGACGTTTTTGGGCGTCAGCGTTTCCAGCGAGATTTTAAAATCGGCGGTTTCGACCGATTTTCCGGGCGCCAATGTCGCGACAATTTCGGAACTTTGCAGCGCGGCGGTCGACAAAGAGAAGGATAAAGTCAGCAATCCCAATCCGCAAAAAAAGAATCCCCAAGATTGAGCGGAAATGTTTTTGATTTTTGCAAAGACATCGCCGAGCGTCTGCGGCAACGGTCTGATGCCGAAGTTCAATGCATCAAGGATGGACCAGAACAAGATCAGGGCGGGCAGCGACCATAACAACACATCAAAGTTTCCGTTGCCGGCGTACAAATAAAACAAAGCGGCGACTGCGGTAACGAACCAAAAGACGGCTGCGGTGGCTTTTTTCGGGACGACCCATCCCGAAATGACGGATTTTCTGCGAAACGCCAAAGCAAGGAACGCCGAAAACAAAATGAAGTTATATCGCATCATGTTTTCCAGCAAATCCGGTAACAACCGCAAGGGCGGATCCGGTTCGAAAAGGAACAGCAGGGCGGCAAAGGACAAAAATCCGATGCCTGCGCCGGGGATCAGACATGAAACGGCGGACAAACCGATGAAGCTTTCTCTGGAAAAGAAAGAAAATCCCGTATCTTCGTCTTGTTTTCGGCGTAACGATGTGGAAAAGAATAAAAAGAAACAGGTTATTCCCAAAGTGGCGCAAGAAGCGATAACGGGGTTCGGGAAATAAGGTTCATCGGATTTTAATTCAAGCAATCCGTATTCGGCGGCAAAGAATTCTGCGGAGAACAGCGCCAGCGCGCAAACGGAAGTAAAGATTGTCCATCCCGCGAAAGTTCTGGAGGTTTGGTTAATGTACAAAAACAGGATTTGAGCGGCCAACAGGAACAGGACGGACAGTTGCAAAGCGGAAGAAGGGCTCCACAGCCACAATTCGTTGTCTTCGGCGACATAGAATCTGGTTGATAATTCCAATCCGACGGAAAAGATCAGGAACATCAACGCCGTCAGGCTTTCGAGCAAAGCGGGATAAGCGAAATGCCAACCTTTTGAATACATGCTGACGGTTTTGGCAAAAGTGGCGGTCAGTAAAGCATAGGCGGAGAAAGAAGCAAGGATTTTTAAAGTTTTGTAAGGTCTCAGCCATGCGGGCGGCAGCCCCAAACCTTCCAAAGGAGGATCGCTGATTCTTGCAAACGGATTAGCCGTTGAAATCATCAATACCAGCAACATGAACAGCAACGCGCTGATAAAGAAAAGGTAACGCCCTCTTTCCTGATAAGTTGACAAGTCTTTTGCGTTAAAGAGCAGAAGCGAAACAGCCGAAAGCATCAGGATATAAACAAAGAATACGCCTTCTCTGGAAGCAAAACATGCCGTTAAAGCATAATAAGAGGATGTTTCGGATGAAAAGTTTTCAAAGACGACGGCGACGGAGAAATCGTTTGCGACGTATCGGGACATCAGGATTCCGAAAGAAAAAGCCAGCAATGAAGCGGCAAAGCACGCGCCGCGATATCCCAAGCGTATGGCGACGGCGGATCCTTTTGACCACAGTGTCGGCGAAAGGATCAACGCTTCCAGCCCGATGGCGGCGGTTGCGAACAAAAGGATATAATGGGCAGTTTCCGTCCACATGAACTCGTTTCCCCGAAATTCGAAAAATCCTTAACTTTACAAGGTAAAAAAGAATGCGCTTTTTTGCAAGGGACAAAAGAGCGCTTTTCTTTTGCGCAAGAGTATGATAACCTTCAATAAAACAAAAGTTTGGCAGGGAAAACTTTTTTATGGAAACAGAGAACGACATCATCCAAAATTTTTCATCGTTGCAAGCAGGGGACGAAGGTATCATTGCGGGTTATGCTTCGGCGCAACCGGAATATCGCAAAAAACTGCTGGCGATGGGCATGACGCCGGGGACGCCTTTTCGCGTTGTCCGTGTTGCGCCGTTGGGCGATCCCGTTGAAATTTCCGTGCGCGGTTACGCGGTTTCCCTGCGTCGGCGCGAAGCGGCCGTCATTACCGTCACGGCGGTAAAAAGAAAGTAAGTTCGGACGAAAAAATACATGGATACACCCTATCGGAAAATAGCTTTGGTCGGCAATCCCAATTGCGGAAAAACGACAATTTTTAACGCATTGACGGGGTCTCACCAATATGTCGGGAATTGGCCGGGCGTAACGGTGGAAAAGAAATCCGGATTTTTCGAACAAAGCGGAAAGACGGTGGAAGTCGTCGATTTACCGGGCGTGTATTCTTTAAGCGTTTTGGAAGGTTCTTCCGAAGACGAACGGGTAACGCGCAATTTTTTGCTGTATGAAAAACCCGATTGCGTCGTCAACATTATTGATGCATCGAATTTGGAACGCAATCTGTACATAACGCTCCAGCTTATGGAAATGCAGCTTCCCCTCATTTTGGTTTTAAACATGATGGACGCGGCGGCGGACAACAAAATGAAAATTGACGTTTTAGGACTGGCGCAGTCTTTAAACGTACCCGTGATTCCGATGATTGCGTCCAGATCAAAGGGCATTCAAGAGCTTAAAGACCAGATTATTCATGCAGATTTTCATGCGGACGGGAATTTTGTTATTCCGTACCCCGCACCGATTGAAGAAGCCGTTTGCAAAATTACGCCGTATCTTTCGAAAAAATCGGAACGCGAAGGATGGCCGGTACGCTGGCTTGCGGTTCATCTGCTGGACGGCGATACGGATGCCCGCTTTTTTGAAAGCGCCGCCGACGTTGCCGAAGTTAAAAAGCTGAAAGCTTCTTTTCCTGCCGAATACGGCGAAGATCCCGACACGCTGATCGCGGACGGCCGCTATGAAATTATCGGAGATTTGGCAAAACGGCTGATTACGCATGCCGGCAGAGTGTCTCAGACGGTTACGGAAATGATTGACCGTGTCGCTTTGGGAAAATGGACGGGCATTCCTGTTTTCCTGTTGATGATGTACGTAATGTTTTTGTGGACGATTTCGGGCGGAGATTTGCTGATTGATCCGATTTCGGTATGGGGCGACAAATATCTGGTTGCGGGATCAGCGGAATGGCTGAAATCGGAACATGCACCGGATTGGGTGATTTCGTTTCTGTCCGAAGGCGTCGGGCGCGGTCTGAGTACGGTGGCGACGTTTATTCCGCCGATAGGATTGCTGTTTTTGTTTTTGTCGTTTTTGGAAGATTCGGGATACATGGCACGCGGTGCGTTCGTGATGGACAAACTGATGCGCCGTTTCGGATTGCCGGGGACGGCGTTCGTTCCGATGATTGTGGCGTTCGGATGCACGGTGCCCGCCGTAATGGGGTCAAGGACGCTGTCGTCTTTCAGAGACAGGCTGGTTACTTTGGTAATGACGCCCTTTATGTCTTGCGGGGCGCGATTGCCGGTTTATGCTTTGTTTGCGGCGGCATTTTTTCCAGAAAACGGCGGAAATATCGTTTTTATGTTGTATCTGACGGGAATTTTTATCGCGGTTTGTTCGGGGCTGATTATGAAAAGCACGATTCTGAAGGGGAATCCCGTGCCGTTGATTTTGGAAATGCCGCCGTATCATTTGCCGACGCTGAAAAATATCCTGTTGCTGACGTGGGACAGGCTGAAAGGTTTTATTATCAGAGCGGGAACCGTGATTATTCCGTTGGTTGTCGTTTTAAACGTTTTAAATACGGTGGATTTTCACGGACGCTATATTCCCGATACGCCCGAAAATTCCGTATTGTCATCAATAGGAAAAGCCGTCGTGCCGGTTTTCAAGCCTTTGGGAATAACGCAGGAAAACTGGCCTGCCGCCGTCGGGCTGATGTCGGGCGTGATGGCAAAAGAAGCCGTGATCGGGTCTTTGGACGCGTTATACGGCACGTTGTCAAATGCGACGGATGCCGCGACGAGGCTGACGGAATTCTTTGACGGAAAAATCGGCGCTTTTGCTTATTTGCTGTTCGTTTTGACGTATATGCCCTGTTTCGCGGCAATGGGAGCTATTTTTAAAGAATTCGGGTGGAAATGGGTCGGCTTTACGGCTCTGTGGACAACGGGACAGGCATTCGCTTTGTCGACTTTGTTTTACCAGTCTGCTACAATAAACAGACATCCCGAAACATCGCTTTGTATGATTGCCGCGGTCTTGTGTTTGGAAGCGGTCGCTTATGCGGGGCTTTATTTTTTCGGGAAAAGGAGGCGCCGTGATTCTCTCTGAACTGAAAGAATACTTAAAACAACACGAACAGGTTTCTTTGCGCGATGTCGCAATTCATTTCAATCTGTCGGAAACGGCGGCACAAGCCATGCTGGAACATTGGGAACGCAAAGGAAAGCTTAAAAAACTGGACAATGCGTCCTGTGCAAACGTTTGCGGGCACGAATGTTCGTCTTGTCCGATGCAGTGTTCCATGATTTACAGATGGACGGAAACGCCCGAAAGTTAGTTCTTTTAATTAAAAAGAATTTCCTTTGACGGATATTTTATAGCCGCTGTTTCCTTCTGCCAGACCGTTTGCAAACGCAAAAGACGTCGGCTTGACGGAATAGATGCGGTAAAGGATTTCACCCTGTTCGACGGTGTCGCCGACTTTTTTAAACAAATCAATGCCGGCGCCTTTTTCTGCCGGAGCCCCTGCCGTCATTGCGATACGGTTCAATACGGCACCGTCGATTTCTTCCACAACGCCCGAAGCGTCGGCAGTAATGTCGCGCGTCAGCTGACCCAAAGGCGGCGGCGTTAGTTTTCCCTGCGCATGGACAAGCTGGCTCATGACTTCGAGAGCTCTGCCCGAATCCAAGATTTCGCGGGCTTTGTAATATCCCTGTCCGCCGCGCAGCTGAGGATCGAATTCCAAAACGCGTCCCGCGATAAACAAGGATTTTTCCCGCAAATCCTGCGGAGCGTCTTCACGGCAACGCAATACTTTCATGACGTCTCTTGCTTCCAGCACGGGACCGATGCCGCATCCGACGGGTTCGGTGCCGTCCGTAACGACGACGTCAATCGTCATTGAAAGCATGTCGCCGACGTATTCAAAAAGTTTGCGCAAGCTCATGGCTTCGCTCATATTTCTGATTTTTGCGGTTTTTCCGACGGGAATGTCGATCAGCAAATGCGTAACGCCCATGGCGATTTTATTTGCCAGAATGGAAGCGACGATTTGTTGGGGCGTGCTGATGCCCAAAGCGCGTTCAAGGCTGAGCAACAAGTCTTCGGTAGCCGACAAAGCAAATCTGCCTCCGTCCAAGACCAAGCATCCGCCTCTTTCCTGAACGACGCGTTCCATTTCTTCGGGAGCCATTTCGACTTTTGCCAATACTTCCATGGCGTCGGCGGCGCCCGAACACGACGTAACGCCTCTGGTCATGGTTCCCGGCATGCACAATCCGTAAGCAATGGCGATCGGAGCAACAATCATGGACGTTCTGTTTGCCGGAATGCCGCCGATGCAATGTTCGTCAACGACCAGATTCAACCCCCAATCGATGGGTTTTCTGTATTCGATCAAGGCTTCCGTCATGGACAAGACTTCTTGCGGCGACATAAAGCTTGCGTTCGAGACCAGAAAAGACGCCAATTCGATGGGCGTGTAACGAAAAGCCGCGACGTCAGCGATAATGGCGCGGTATTCGTTGGCGCTGAGGATACCGCCGTTAATTTTTCTGCGCACGGAATCGATGCTTGCTGGGGGCGGTGCCGGAGACAGGGCAATTTCGGAACCTTCGGGCAGATTTATCAAATGAAACGCCTGTTCGCACAAACCGACTTCGTCCGTATTGACGATGGCATTGTCGTCGACGGCGTGGACGGTTGCGAACAAAGGCTGAAGGCCTCCGTGAATTTCGACGCGGTCGGCGCCGTTTAATTCGTCCAGATTGAAATCGACGCATCTTCTGTTAATGAAGGCGATGTTTTCTCTGCCGGTATCAATGGGGACGCGCCGTAACCGCAACATATTGCAATTCGATTCCGTAAGTGTTGATTTTGTTCAATTTAGCAAGAGGGCGTTTGAATTTCTATAAAAAATTACAAACCGTTTTGATAGGTTTCTTCGCCTGCTAAAGCCGCCAAAGACGCGCGCAATTCGGGGATTCCCGCTTTTGTTTCGGCGCTTGTCGGGAATAAAACGGGGTAAGCGGCGGTGTGTTTTCCGACGACGGGTTCGACTTTGTTGATCATTTTATCCAAAGCGGCAGAAGAAATTTTATCGCACTTTGTCAAAACGACCTGATAAACGACGGCGGCTTTGTCCATCATTAGCATCATTTCTTCGTCGGATTTTTTAATGCCGTGCCTGCTGTCGATTAACAGACAGACGCGGCGCAAGGCTTGACGACCTTTTAAATAGCCGTTAACCAGATTTTTCCAAGCGTCTGTTTGTTCTTTCGGTGCTTTTGCAAAGCCGTAGCCCGGCATATCGACCAAGCGTAACATACCGCCCAAATCGAAAAAGTTCAGCATTTGCGTCCGCCCCGGCGTATTGGAAGTCCGAGCCAGCGTGTTTCGCCCCGTCAAAGCGTTAATCAGGCTTGATTTTCCGACATTTGAGCATCCCGTGAACGCGATTTCGGGCTGTTTCCCCGGCGCGGGCAACAAAGAAAGGTCGGGGGCGCTGAGCATGAAAGTACATTCTTTTGCGAACAGCAACCGCCCGTTTTCGATTCTTTGAGCCTGTTTTTCCGACTCTTCCGTCGCGTTTGTCATCAAGCTTTTCCGTTGGCTTTTTTGCGTTTAAATTTCAAAGCATACTGCTGTGCGATGGACAGGATATTGCTCCACGTCCAGTAAATGACCAGCCCCGAAGCCAAATGACCCAACAGGAACATCATGACCCACGGCATGGCGGCCAGCATCATGTTTTGAGTTTTGTTGGGCGTTTTGGGATTCATCTGTTGTTGTATCCACATGGTCAACCCCATCAACACGGGCCATACGCCGATATTCAACGCGGCGGGGATCGGCCAGTTCAACAAACCGAACAACGTAAAGACCGATGTCGGGTCGGGGGCTGACAAGTCTTGAATCCATCCGTAGAAGGGGGCTTGGCGCAGTTCCAAAGAAAAGTACAATACCTTATACAATGAGAAAAATACGGGAATTTGAATTAACAGCGGCAAACATCCGGCTGCCGGATTGACTTTTTCTTTTTTGTACAGGTTCATTGTTTCTTCGCTCAGACGCATTCTGTCATCGGCGTATTTTTCCTGCAATTCTTCGATTTTGGGCTGAAGCTTTTTCATTTTAGCCATATTTTCGAAAGACTTGTTGGCGATCGGGAACATTGCCAGACGCAACAGGAACGCAAAGAACAATATAGCCAATCCCATATTTCCGAACAGAGAATAGAAATAGCTCAGGATAAAGAAGAAGGGTTTTGTCAGGAAATAATACCATCCGAAATCGATGGTCAGGTCGAAACGTTCAATGCCCAAAGTTTTTTCATAAGCGTCGATCAGCTTAACTTCCTTTGCGCCGGCGAACAAATGAGCCGACGTATGAACGGCACCGCCCGGAGCAACGACGACGGGAGGCATCAGATAATCGGCCTGATAATGTCTTCCGTTGGGTGTTTCGTTTTCGCTGAATTTAACAAAGACGTTTTGAGCCTGTTGGTCGAATGCCAGGACGGCCATCCAATATTTATCGGTAATTCCGGTCCATCCTCCGGTTGTTTTGAACGTGGCTTGTCCTTCTTTGGCGATTTTTTCATAATTCATTTCTTTTAAGGAACCGCCCAGATAGCCGACCATTCCTTCATGGACGGCGCCGCGTTGGACGGGGGGGACGTTTGTTCTGCCGACCAATCCGTAATTAAAGAGGGTTACGGGTTTTTTGCCGTAGTTTTCGACGCGGTCGGCGACTTTGAACATATAATTTTCGTCAACGGAAATTTGGCGGAAGAATTTCAAACCTTCGCCGTTGTCCCAAGTCAGAGTAATTTGTTTTTTATCGGTTAATTCTTTGTCATCGGTCTGCCAAACGGTTTCCGCGCCGGGCAAAGATATTCCGGGTTCGCTTGTTACCCATCCGAATTCGGCGAAATACGGGAATGCCGTTTCAACGGGAGCGAACAGAACGATGTTGGGGCTGTCTTTTGCCAAGGTTTCGCGATATTTTGTCAGTGACAAATTATCCAGTCTGGCACCTTTTAAACGGATTGATCCGCTTAAAGACGGTGTTTTCAAGGGGACGTGTGCAAATTTGTCAACGGCTTCTTCGCGGGTCAGAATTTGCTGAGGGGCATAAGCTTCGGACGCTGCTTTTGCCGCGATAACGTTTTCGGCGTTTAAAGAAACGGGAGAATTTTGAGCCGGAGCCTGAGGCGCGGTTACGGCTGTTTTTCGGGGTGTTGTAACGGGAACATTTTTTCGCGGGAAGATCGTATCGGCAGCGAACAAAATAGCTGCGGACACGACGATGGCCAGAATCAGGTTGCGTTTTTCAAAGTTGTTTTGTTCCATGTTTCAGTTCTTTCCGTGTACAAGATTTACGGGACGGGGTCATCTCCCGATCCGCCCCAGGGATTGCAGCGCAAGATTCTTTTCAGCGTCAGCCAAGTCCCTTTTAAGGCGCCGTATTTTTCCAAAGCCTCCAGCGCATAAGCCGAACACGTCGGACGGAAACGGCATTTCCCGGGTGTCAGACGGGACATATTATCCTGATAAAACAGAACAAGCCAGCGTAAAAATCGCGTCGGAGCATTAAGTTTTTTTGACGTCGGCTCAGACACGGTTTCGGCTTTGTTTTCGGCATTGTTCTCGGCAGATGTGTTTTTAAGGGGTTGCGTGCGCAATGCCATCAATCTTTCCGCCAGTTCGATTTCCTTTTGCGTCGGTTTGTCGTACGTTGCGCCGCCCAAAGCGAAAACGCCCAAAAAACCCAACAAAGCAAATCCTAAAAGGGCAAAAGCGGCTTTTTTTCTGGTAAAAGGGCTCAGAGTTTGTTTTTTCTTCGGCCTTGGCGGAGGGACGGGGTCGTAACCCGATCCGCCCCACGGGTTGCATCTGAGGACGCGTTTAAAGGTCAGCCACGAACCGTACAAAGCGCCGTGGACGCGCAAAGCTTCCAATCCGTAGGCTGAACAAGTCGGCGTATATCTGCAACATCCGGGGAACAGGGGGGAAATCAGTTTTCTGTAAATTTTAATGCCGATTGTCAGAATCAGGGCAAGCGGCGACATTTTTTTTTCAGAGTTTTCGGGGATGTTTTCAGTCGGCGACATTTTTAATGCAACGCAAAGCGTCTTGAAGTTCGTTGAACAGTTTTTGATACGGAGCGCCGGCGGTTTTAAATCGGGCGATGACGACATAATCGAATCCGTTAATTCCTTCGACGGGCAACAATTCGGCACACAAAGCGCGCAATCTTCGTTTAGCGCGGTTTCTGACGACGGCTTTTCCGATTTTTTTGCTGGCGGTATATCCGATTCGAATGGCGGGTTCAGGGTTGCTTTCGGTCGGGGTTTCGCGGCGAAGCGCCTGCAAAACAAGACCGGATCTTACTTCCTTTACGCCGTTTTTGGCGATTCGGAGAAAATCCGGCCTTTTTTTGATTTTTACAGGTTTGCTGAACATATTCCGCCTGTTTTTCGGCGGATATCAGCCTAACGTCAACCGCTTACGACCTTTGCGGCGACGGGCGTTCAGAACCCTGCGTCCGCCGACCGTTGCCATGCGGGTACGAAACCCGTGACGGCGGGTACGGACGATCTTGCTGGGTTGGTATGTACGTTTCATGGTACGGCTCCGTTTAAAATAGTCAAAATCGAGACCCTTTTGTACGCCGTTCGCGACACAGAGTCAAGGACGGAGTTTCTTTTTTTATCGCGAAACGGCGTTTTAAGAGGGAATGTTTTCTAAAGTTTGTTAAAAAAAGCGCAAACATCGGGTGCCACCGCGTGTTCCAACCCGAAATGTCCCGATACGGCGGATGTTCTGGTAACGGTTAATCCGGCTTCTTTAAACAGGCTTTCGGAAAAATCTCCGACGCAGGAAGAAAAGATTTCGTCATTTGTGCCTTCGGCGATTAAAACGGGGAACGGCGGAATGCGGATACCTTCCCGAATGCGTTCGGCGCCCGGGATTCCCGCGCCGATAACAGCCAATCCGCCCAAAGTTGATCCGGCGGTGTCTTTGTGCAGCTCGGGGCGGAACAAAGCCATTTCAACGGCGGTTATGCCGCCTTGCGAAATGCCGCACAAAAAGCATTGAGACAGATTTAAATTCAGCTCTTTGGCTTGTTTTTTAAAAAACTTGTTAAGGATTCCTGCGGCGACGTGGGCTTCTTTAACGATTTGATTCAATCCTTCGCGAACGTTTTGAGGTGCCAAATAAGGCATAAAAGAATAGTAATGTCCTTCAAAAGGAGGCAGGTTCCACCATTGACGGATATGGGGATTTTTGGCTTCGGGGACTTCTTCGAGTCCGTCGGGGACAAAGACGGCGGCGTTTTTTACGCCTCTGGCAAGAGTTCTGGCGAATCCCATATTGGAGCGGGCATCGCCCTGATATCCGTGCAAAAGGAGAATCATTTTTTGAATGACGCCGTTTTTAGGCAGGACGGCAATCCCCGTCAGCGGGGCGGATTTAAAGATTTGTTCGTAAAACAACTCGTCTGAAAACATGGAAAAAAGACCGTGATGAAAAAAAATGAAATTATACTATTGCAAAATATGCGTCTTCGGTCTATAAGTCTTTTTACTTCGGGCGAATAGCTCAGTTGGTAGAGCAGCTGACTCTTAATCAGCGGGTCCAGAGTTCGAGCCTCTGTTCGCCCACCATTCAAACCCTTGTATTCCCATGGATACAAGGGTTTTGTGTTTTTGGAGTTAGTCGATTTTAGTCGCGCATCTGACTTCTTTTTTGACTAACGTCTAACGCGTAAAGACTAACGCATAAAAATAATGGGAAAAGTTTGATTTTTTAATGTGTTCGCCAATCCGCTTTTTTTGTTATGATCTTTACCAAAAAATAAAGGGCGGTGTCATTCGAGGTGCCGCCCTTATTGTATAACCCTTATTGTATAAATGTTGTTTTTTTTATATTCGGTTAATTATTGTTTTTCCTGTATATCCCTTCTCCCATATAAACCAGGCGTAACAGGTCGGACTTGATGAAACTAAGGAAAAATCTCCGTTTTTGGCACATTTGATGCGACGACGGCAAACATGGATACGGGAAGGCGGATATATATTGAATAACTCGTCGCGCTTTTCAGATTCCATAAATGTCAATTTGAGAAAAAAGCAAAGCCTTCGACCCGGAGACAAAATTTCCATTCCCCTACGGATAAATTTTTCCGCCAGATTAAAAGGCGGATTGGTCACAATATCAATCGGGCAGAACCGGGCATCCGTATCAATCGTTTCGTCCATCAGGGCAAAACGCGGCGGATCCGCTAAAAAGTCGTGCCTGATAAAAGACGGATAACCTCGTTCGATGATGTCCGAAGCAATAACGGCATGACCGAGTTCTTTGAACCGTTCCGCAAGATGCCCGGCGCCGCAAGCGCATTCCCAAATGCATGATGTCAGGGATTCTGCTTTAACAAGAAGATCGGCGGCGACGGGTTCCGTAGCATAGAAATCGTTTTCTTCCCGTTCGTCTGTGTGCCGCCCGCCCAAGGCTATGATCGAATGGCTTTTTGTTGTCATTTGATTTCTCGGATTATGTTCCTGTGCAGACTGACAGACCAGTCCGTATTGATAATGTTTAGGCTGTAGGAGATGCTTTCTTCCCGTTCTGTTTCGCGCCGCGATATGTCGTAGACCGTCGCGTCGAATATTTCGTCCTCAATGAGAATTTGAACTCTTTCGCCGACTTTTAAATCTTTCATTTTGTTTTTCCGTCCTCTTCTCTTATTTCTGTCGCGTCTTCCCATAATACGGCTTCGCATTCTGAAGAAAGGCCTTTCTTCCAAGCCTTATTGATAGCTTCTTTTTCATTTCTGGCAGACACTTCGAACGTGTCTGTTTCGTAAGTTTTGCAATATGCTATCCTTACTTCGTATTTTTTAAATTTCGTCATACTCTTTCTCCCAGTTCTATTTTGAAAACGTCGATGTTTGTTTTTAGGTCGCTGTTCCTTCCGTTAACGATGCTTACGGACTTGATCGCGAATGTCATGCGGCGGATAGGTTTTGAAAATCCGCGCTGAAACATGATGTGGGTGTATCCGCCCTTTTCTCCGCGTACATTTCGCCATAATAAAGCATATTTCGGGCTGTCCGTTCTGCGGTATTCATGGCGTTTCTTGCCGGATGCGATTTGATCAAACCAATAATATGTCAAAGGTGCGAATAATGAGCGCCGTTTGATTGTTACATTTGTCATTTTTCTTCTTCACTTTCTCTGATTTCGACGTTTTCGCCGATCCATTTCCCAAAGCGTCCGCCGTCCGAGACATAGCCGCGCATATGAAGATATGTTTCCGCCTGAATACGGAACGGATATTCCTTGACTTTTTCCCCGTTAATGTAGACTTCGTATGTCATTTCTATGCCTCGTGAAACTCATTAAGAGTTTTTACAAAAAAGACGAATGACCAAAAGAGGGATATTAAAAGAGACAATTTCCCCAATTCGCAATCAGGATCTACCCCCATAGCGACAATTAACCAAAACAGCGCTAAAAATTGTTTTTTGGTCATTCATTTCTCCTTTGCGCCATCTTGAGCGGGACGATCGTTCCAGTATTCGGCGGCTTCCTCAGGGGTGTCAAAAAAGTAACTCAGCTCACAGCAACATCCCGTACAAGCTACCTGATACAAACCGTCAGATTCATCACCGAGTATTTCCGCTTCGCAACCACAAAACGGACAAGGTTTTAATGTTGGTCTGATCATTTTAACAACTCCTGTTTTTGGTGAATGTTGCCGATAAGTTCTTTTTTGACAATCCACTCTTGGCAAATAGAACAATACTCCTCAAGTTCTTCGTGATTACGCCAGCCATAATCGGCGACAAATTTTCCATCATGCCATCTAATTATATGTAGGATTTTAGAACCGTTCGATAATGTTGTACTAACAATATCACCCTCGTAAATCAGCTTGCCGTTCCCATCCTTCAAGCCCGTGCATTATTCGATGATGAGGCGCCCTTCATCCTCTCCTTCTTCAAGGGGAGAATACATTGCTCCGTCGCCGTCAGAGCGGACAAGAAAATCGTCGTAATAACATTGCTTTTGCGGATCCCAAGCGCGGAATCTTAACCTGTCGTTTTTCATTTTCATTTCCTCTTAAAACGGGATGTCGTCGTTAAAGTCCGAAGCCGGTGCGTCCCCGCCGTCTTTCGCACGTTGATAATCCGCAGGCGTCGTTTTCGATTTAGAGCCTTCGCGGTAATCTTCTTCATTTGCTGGCGGCGGATAATTGCCCGATTTATCCTTGCTGTCCAAAAGAGTCAGTTCTCCGTTAAAGGCGGACAGTACGACTTCGGTCGCGTAACGTTCAACGCCGTTATTGTCTTCCCATTTGCGGGTTTGCAAAGCACCCGAAACATACAGTTTTGAGCCTTTTTTAACATAACGCTCCGCAATTTCAGCCAAGCCTTGATTAAAAATAACAACGCGATGCCATTCCGTTTTTTCCTGCCGTTCGCCGGACTTGTCTTTCCATGTGTCGCTCGTCGCCAAAGAAAAAGAGGCTATCTTTTTTCCTTCACTCGTTTCTCGAATTTCCGGATCTTTGCCGACATTCCCCACCAAAATAACTTTATTGACGCTTCCTGCCATTGGATTATCTTCCTTCTGCTATGTATTCTATTTCCTGTTCTCCCACCGCATTGGTCGATAGGACGCGCTGGTAACAGTTGATTATTCCTTTCTCCGCCAGGTCTGCGACATATGGCGCAAGAACGCACCGCATCACTTCGTCCTGACGTTTATGATGCCAGACCATACGTTCGCCCTTCCTCAACGTACCGATAAGCGATAGCGTGTCTCTGTCGTTATCAGTCAGTCTCGACTTTCTCTGTCTTCCGCGAACGATAATAGGTTGACGGGCGGCGTCACCCACGGTAAAGCCTTTGCGAAGGCGCGTTATAAACGTATTGTAAGATACGTCAGGGTTGTTTGCTTCGAGCCATTCTTTGACCGGCACACCGTCAATAAGGTATTTGTGTTTTACGGCATTAGCCGGAACGCTCTCCGTCTTTTTTTGTTTTCCGGATCGCGTTAAAGCGCGATCCGGTATCATATAACATTCATTCGTTTGCATCGTCGGCCGTCCCGTTGATGTTTGTTTCCGTCTCTTTAACCAGGTTATAGACGGCGTTTTTGAGATTGTGCGGCAATGCGTTAAAGCGTTGTATCAGGCGAATTTGTTGTGTTGTCGGGCATTCGCGTTCTTTTTGCGGCGCATCGGCAAGAGCGCGAGGCGATGTATTGTCAGTCGAGACGTCAATTTCTTCAAAGAAATAATTCGGGTCGGTTTGCAGAACTTTGGCGACATCATACAAGCGAGATGCAGAAACGCGATTTGCTCCTTTTTCGTATTTCTGAACCTGCTGAAACGTCGTGCCTATTTCTTCAGCCAGCTCTTTTTGTGACATTCCCTGAACCAGGCGGCGCATTTTAATGCGGTGTCCGACGTGAACGTCTATCGGATTCGGGGCGCCGTCGGCCATACGACCGCGGCAGTGATGCTTTATCATTTTCATCTCCTTTTTTTTGCTAATTAACGGCTTCCAGTTTACTGATGGCGGAAGCAGCCATTTTCCGCGTGCGCGGAAGGTATGTTTCAATAATCTTCATGCACTGATCCACTTTGTGACCAGTAACGGCCGTAATCTCGGGGATCGTCGCACGCCCTTCCGCCATGCGGACAACGCATGTGCGCCGCAGATCAATGAATTGAAGATTAGTAAAATCTATTTCTGGGAAATCACGCGCGGCTCTGTCCCTAAGATCGGCAAAGGCGTGAATGAATGCGTATGACGTCCAGCGTTTGCCTGTCGTTTCGTTAACAACCAACGGCGCGTTCGGCGACAGGTCAATTACGTTTGCCGTCTTGCGTGTTTCAGCCAAAGCGGCGCAAACGGCGGCAGCGCACGGAATTTCCAGATATGCTCCCGTTTTTGATTGGGTCAGGTGAATTTCTTTGCCGCCGGGAACGTTGATAAGGTTTTGGTTCGTTAGAGCCAAGACGTCCCCCTGTCTTTGCCCCGCATATAAAGACAGAATAAAGGCCAGCTTGACGGACGGACGCCCGTATTTATCACAAGTCGCGCAAAAGGCTTTTTCCGCCTCTTTGCTCCAGACGGAACGTCGAGGCGGAACGGTGAGCATCTTGATACGCGCTACGGGGTTGGATGTTATGTATTCACAGTCAACCGCGTAATTCATAACCAGACGAAACGCTCTGAACATGGCGTTCGCAGCCGTCGCATGCGCTTTTGCCGCGGTGTTGTAGAGGGCTATCGCATCTTGGCGGCGAATTAAGGCGACAGGAACGTCGCCGAAAATTTTGAGAGGGATTTTTAGCGCCGAAATGTAGCCGTTTTGTGTCCTTTTTCTTAACTTTTGCCAATAGGTCGTTGTTTTGTATTCGTCAAAAAGAGCCGCAAAGGTCCCCGCCCGTTTGACGACCGGGCGGAGATCGTTCATCTTCGGCGTGTTTTTAAAATCCGCCAAAATTTCATTCAGCCGGTTTGCCTGTTTAACCGCATCAGAAAAAACACAGCCTAATGCAGTCAGGTTAAATCCCAGAGCTTTCACTCCGCGCGAGGGTTGCCAGTAATAGCGTTCCGTGCCGTCAGTAGAACGGCGAACCGTCATAAATTGGGGAAATTTTCTTTTACGCATGTTTTTTCTCCTTTGTCTGTGCAAAGGGGAAGAGTTCTGCCATGCGCGCGGAAACGTCATATTCTACTCTCGCCGCTTCAGACGGGTCAATACACGAAGGAGCGGAAATGCCGGCAATACGATCGAACCAGCGGTCAATCAAAGCTTCGTCCCATACATTGCCGACGGCTGACAGAGGAGGAGGAAAACCTTCTTCACTGATCAGGCGGGTTTTGTTCGCCTTGAACCAGCTGAGGGACCGCCCGAGTTTGGCGGCGACGATATCGGCGGAAATTAAACAGCGCATCTGATACCCCTTCATTCTCTTTTTGGGTTGTTTTAAAAAAGTACAAAAAGTATTTTTTGTAGTCAAGCAAAAATATGTACAAAAAGTATTTTTTTAAGAGGAGAAAAAAAAATCCCCCGCGAACGGGGGAAGAAAAAAAGGAAAGAAAGGGAGTTATTTGGGCAGAATCGCCAGTTTTAAGTCCATGGCGTCCAAAACTTTCAGGACGGTTTTAAACGCGGGATTGGATTTATCGGACAGGGCTTTATAGAGCCCTTGACGGCTGATTTCCGTTGTTTCCGATAATTTTTGAATGCCGTAAGCGCGGGCGACAATGCCGATCGCGCTTAAAATAAGATCGCCGTCATTATCCGCGATGCAGGTTTTTAGAAAGTCAAGGGCTTCTTCGGGAGTATTAAAGCCGTCGTCTGCTTTCCACTCGGTAACCCCGTATTGTTCTAAGGCTTCTTTGTTAAGCATTTCCATATCTCCTTATTTTTATAAATAGGGATGCTTTATGATTTTTGCTTTGTGCGTTTTTAAGGTCTTTTCTTCTCTGCCGCTCGTTGGAATTTGCGGATTGACGGGTTCCATGTAGCAATTAGATTTGTTCTTGTTTTCGTCATATTCGCATGTCCAAACGTGGTGCTGATAGGCATTCTTTGTTTGAAGCTCTTTGTCTATAAGAGGAAGGGTGTCATTTATCATATTCAAAAAATCTTCATTAGAGTTGATATATATACGCCCGCTAATCTTGGGGGTTTTGCTTTTGGGGTCGTACAGGTCAAAATCTATATATTTACCGACAACAATATTTTGTGTTCGCGCGCTCGCTACAGATTCATACGCAAAAGCCGTCGTTTGGGAAATAGTGTCTATCCCTAAAGATACAGATAATGCATATTCGGCTTGTTTAAGCGGTACGCGCTTCCATCCGCGCGTTTCCATCTTTTTTAAGATTTCGTCGGTCAAGTATTTTTCGTAATAATAATCCCGATCCGCGGACACGACGGCGGCAATTGTCCCTGCAATGACGGGTTGTTCGCTGTGCGTAGAAACTTCGTAATTTCTAAAATAGGTGGAAGAGCATGCGCAAAGTGCTGAAATTGAAAGTGCAAGAAAGGTTTTTTTAATCATCTGTTTTATTCCTTATTTTGAGCATCAGTTTAAAGCAACACCTGTTTTTGTTCCGTCGTCAATTCGGATAAAGGCAGAGGAGTTTCCCTGTCCGTAGTTTCTTGTGGCTTCTCCCGTTTTTCGGGAAACTTTAGTATATTGCACTCCATTTTTAAAGAATGCAATACGGTTTATTAAAATTGAATTAACCCTTAATTACTTAACTATAAATTGTATCTATGAGCCCGAGGCAGTTTTCTTTCCGTCAGAGTTTAATGCCACCATGTCTTTCGCAAGTTTTAAAATGGTTTCCTGATGCTCGGGCGGCAGAGCGTTATAGAGGTCAATCAGGGCTTTGTCCTGCGGCGTCATGGCGGGGGCTTCGCCCAACAATTCGGCTTTCGTGCATCCGAGCACTTTTGATAAGCGTTCTAACCATTCGGGGGATAATTTTCTATCGCCATTTTCCAGTTTTGAAATATGATCGGGCTCAACGCCAACGGCATCGGCAATTTGCCGTTGGGTTAATCCTCGTTTTTTTCGGAGAGCATAAAGCGGGGTCTTTTCTGATATTTTTTTCATGACAATATCTTATTTTCTGCGTTTTTGGGGTTCAATGTACTTTTTGTACTTTTTTATCTGTTGACATCGATTTTTAAATAGATACAAAATGTACATATGAAGCTGATTGATTTTTTAAAAAGTTCGGGAATGCGCCAAATTCAATTTGCCGAGCAAATTGGGGAAAATTTGTCGTGCGTCAACAAATATTGCCTTGGAACGCGCATACCCCGTCCCGAAACGATGCGTAAGATCTATAACGCGACACGCGGCGCCGTGACGCCGAACGATTTTTATTTCTCAACGGCAGCGGAACGATGTCCGCCGCCGTCCGCCGAAGAGGGGGATTCGCATGTTTGACCTTTTCGGCTTTGAAATCAAAGAACCGCCCGAACAATTATCTCTTCCCCTGACGTTCCGCGCCAGGCTGTCCTGCGCTCCCGATCTCTGTTTGGAAGTATGGAACAGCCTGGGGGGAATAAAAATGGGGCAAGTTACTGAAACAATCCAAGTCGGACAACGTTGGGCAACGGCGCTGAAAAAACGTTTCCCTGAACGTTGCCGCGCAAAGTATATTGCCAAAGCTTTTTCTGTCGAAGTCAAAACGGCAGAAACATGGCTGGCGGGAGGAGCACCGCAGGCCAAGCATTTTTGCACGGCTTGGCGCCTGTTCGGCGCGCCAGTCATTGCCGAAGTGATCGCGCCGGATTCCGATTTTTCGCACTGGGCGCAAGCCGATGCCGCCGTGGCGGAAATTGAGCAAAAAATCGCGCTGATTAACGAAAAGCTCGTCTTTTTAAGGCGGTCGGGAGGCGGTTCATGAACTTTTTTGACCGCTGCTTGGTTCGTTTGGCTTCCCTGTTGTCGCGTTGCGCCGGCGCGTTGGTCAATTTCGTTCGCTTGCGCGCCGTAGTGCGCGGGCTGAAAGAGCGGGCGAAAAAATGACGTACAAATATACGCTACCGCAAATTGCCGCATTGTTGGCCGACAGGATGGACGACCTGATCGGGGAATTGGGGCTCGCAGGGACGGGTCATTTGGAAAAAGACGAATGGGTCTGCCTCAATCCGACAAGGGCAGATCGTCATACGGGATCGTTCCGTATTCGTGTCAGAGGTCCAAAACGCGGAAGTTGGCGCGAATATGCCGGAGACGTTCACGGTGATGCATTGGAGTTAATCGCTTATGTTTCAGGGGTTGGAAAAGCCGAAGCCGTACGGCGCGCCCGCGCTTTTTTGGGGCTTGACGGCGCCTCCGCGCCTCCCCCGCCCGTGGTTTTCAAAAAGAAACGCGAAGATTTCGCGGATTCAGCACATGATTTCGAAGCGTTTTGGGCCGACAAAGAAAACGATAAATATCGGCTGTTGGCGCAGGCGTTGTTCCTTCGCGGAGAAAAAGGGTCTCTACGCGGCACGCCAGTCGACGGATATTTAAACGGACGAGGCATTAACCTCGCTCTTTTGGGAAAAAGCCCCGGCGCAATCAGGTACGCTCAACGCCTGAAATATAAAAATGACGTTACCGGGGAAGAAATGTATCTGCCGGCCATGATCGGGCTGATACAGGGACCAGACGGTCGTCCCAGATGCGTACATAGGACATATCTGGCAAACGTCGGAGGAAATTGGGTCAAAAACCCGGATATCCCGCGCGCTAAAAAAGTCAGCGGCCCGTACGGCGGCGGATTTATTCCAATTTGGCGCGGCGCATCAAACGTGCCGTTTGCAAAAATCGAAAAACCGGAACGCGTCTATGTGACAGAGGGGATCGAAGACGCTCTTTCCGTTGCTTTGGCCGTGCCGGAATACCGCGTCATAAGCGCCGTTTCCGTCGGGAACGTTAAAAATATCCTCTTCCCCGCTGCCGTGCGGGAGATCGTCGTCGTGGCTGACAATGATGCGTTCGGATCACCAGCAGAACGACAGGTCGAAAAAACGGTCGAAGCTTTGGAAGCACGAGGGCATGCCGTCTTTATCGCGCGTTCCAAGGTCGGAAAAGATTTTAATGATTGGTTGAAAAAAGGACAAAACAAATGACAAATGACATGCGGCAAACGTTGATCAATGCCGATCCCGTCGTGCCAAAATTTGAAGACGAATACACTCCGACGCAAAAAGACTTGAAAAGCTTCGGAATTTTATCATTTGAAAAACAGCAAAAAATATGCCCGGTCAAAGCCGTCGGTATGATGGACGACGTGTTTCTGTACATAGACGGCGCTACCCAGTTCCGGCGAGTGAAGGCAAATGAGCATTCAATTAACGGTATCCGCGCTTTGTTCGTGCCTTTCGACGAGATGTTGCCGTCTTTATTTCCGCGTTATGACAAGAAAGGTATCGTTGTCGGTTGGAAGGCTGATGATGCCGCAGCTTTTCTCATGCGTGCATGCGGACAGAAGGGAATTTTCGATCCGGCATATAAAGAACGCGGCGTCGGATGTTGGCGAGACAAAAAAGGAGGGCTCGTTTTCCATTGCGGCAACCGCGTCCTCGTTTGTCGTCGGGACGGCGGGGAGCATTGGTTCAAACCAGGGGAAATCGAAGGTTATATATATCCCGGCGCGACGGCGGTTCCGGCTCCTTCGGAGAACGGAGCAGAGGAAAAAGGCGCCTCCGAGTATTTGCGGAACCTGTTGAGCCAGTGGAATTTCATAATAGGTTCCGATTTAGGCGCCTTCCTGCCGACCGGTTGGATCGGTGCCGCGATGATCGGTGGCGCTCTGCCTTGGCGCCCGATGGTTTGGATTACTGGAAAAAAGGGAGCCGGAAAATCAACGCTGCAGTCCGTCATTCGTTCGGTCTTCGGCGACGGAGGTATCGTCAAGGCCGCCGAAGCGACCGAGGCGGGAATCAGGCAGCAGCTTAAATCGTCAACCCTGCCTGTTGCGTTAGACGAAAACGAAGCCGACGAAGATAATACTAAAAATAAAAAAATGATTGCGCTTGCCCGGATCGCCGCTAGCGGCGACGTGTCTTTACGAGGCGGAGAAAATCACAAAGGAAAAATATTTGAACTGCGAAGCGCGTTCTTATTCTCGTCTATTTTGGTTCCTCCTCTCGAGGGGGCGGATATTGACCGAATTCTGATTCTGGATATCGGAAAAAACTGCGGAAAAGCTCCGATGCTGGACGATAGGCGTTTGGGCGAAATCGGGCGCAGTCTGCGTCGAAAGATGATACTCGGCTGGTCGCGCTTCGACGATGTTTTCGCCGAAGCCAGAGAGCATTTATTCGACGCAGGTGTCGAGGAAAACCGTATGCTTGACCAGTTCGGCGTTTTGATCGCCTGCGCCCTACTGTTGTTGCATAACGCATCCGAACCGATACCGTGGGAAGCACCTGAATATCAAAATATGCTCTTCCGCATTGCCAAGCACGCTAAATCAGTCAAGTCGGAAAACGAAGAAGAAGCGGAAAGTTGTTTCAATTATATGATGACATCAACGGTCGAAACATGGCGCGGCGGACAAAGGCAGATGGTGGCCGAATTGATTGAAGCCGTTCGCAAAAATGAGACTGACATTGAGGCCGATGAGATCCTGCAGCGCAACGGTATCCGCGTCTTTCGCCGTCGCGTCAACGGGGATTGCGTACCTTTTCTGTTCATTGCAAATAGGCACAAAGCGCTGAACGGCATATTCGAAGGAACAAAATGGAACGGTCGCGGCTCAACGAAAGGCGGTTGGGTCGGGGCTCTGCGGCAGGGGGAGCGTTCCTTCGCGTCGGAGGTCGTGCACTGCGGCGGGGTTAAGCTGCGCGGCACGGTTTTCGCGCTTGCTGATTTATTACCCCAGGGAGGCGACACATGACTTTTCCCCACGCCCGTTTTGGCAAAAAGTTTCGCAAACCCGAAAAAAAACGTTACCGTTCCTGTTCGCGTTACCGTTTCCGTTACCTGATGCGGCGCGTAACTCCGCCGATAGTGCGATTGTGTAACGATGTAACGCTCTTTTGTGCGTCTTTTTATGTGTGCGCGGGCGCGGGTGTTATGTTCGCCGACCGTTACAGCGTTACACCGTTACATTTTTTCTTTTTTCTTAATAAAAACAGAAAGATAAAGGGCTTTTCCAAAGAACGCTCGGCAGAACGGTGTAACGCTTTTTCAAAATCAATAAAATAATGGGGTTTTAATGGGAGAAAAAAGCGGAATCAAAACTGTGCTGAATGAGCTGGCGGCCGAAGGTGCTTTAACGCCTCCGGAAGAACAGGGATGTCTGTTTGACGGTACGCCAGAGGCTATAAACGGCGAAAAAGAGAACCTTTCCGCATCCGTTCCCGCGAAAAGAGGCAAAGGACGGCCTCTCGGAGCCAAAAACAAAAAAACAGCAGAGGTCCGGGAATGGTTAATCGGACGCTACGGTTCGCCTCTGGCGGCTCTCGCTAAGCGCGCTTACGGTAATACGCGGGACATTGCCCGGGAGCTTGGTGCCGATCCTTTCGAAGTATGGAAAGAACAGGGCAAATTGCTTATCGGTCTTCTGCCTTTCGTCCACGAAAAAATGACGCCAGACGTTCAACAGGCCGTCCTGATGAAGTTGTCGATTAGCGGCGTAACCTTCGGCGGCGAAGGCGGTTCGGGCGATGCTTCCGAAAGGAAGGAAACATCAGATAAAGGCGTGATAAAAACGGCGGAATTCCGCGAAATTTTCAAAGAGGATAATAACGATGACTAACGCGCGAAGACTAACGCTGCATAAAAAAGTAAAGAAAACTGCCGATTTTAATGACTGTTTCCATCTGTCTGAAGGTCAGATGCGCGTCCGTTCATTTAAGAAGGGGAGGGGCATTTTTTTTCGCGCCGCCGTCGGCACCCGTACCACCCCCCCGCCGCCTGTTGATTTTTTCCTACACCCCTCGCCAAGAAAATCTTCGGTCTTTCAAAAAAGGTCATTCCTTTGTCTGAAAAGGGTTCAGTTTTCAAAGAGCATTTTTTTCAAAGGTATCATTTCGAAAAAAAATGGCTCGATTTTAGATTTGACGACTGGGAAACGGGGAATGCGCTGCGTTTTTTTATTTTTGATAACCGGGGAACGGGGGTATGCGCGATGAATGAAGTGATAAGACAAGTTCGTCCGTCCGGTCTGGTTGCAATGAAATACTTCACTTGTAACAGTCCGTATCAGTGCCTGATGGGGCCTGTTGGATCCGGCAAATCGACAACAAACATCATGAAAATTTTGGCTTTATCGGCCTGTCAGAATATTGATCCGACCGATAACGTCCGTCGTTCTCGCTGGGCTATAATTCGCAATACGAAACCGCAGTTGAAACAGACAACAATTAAAACGTGGAATGATTACGTTCCTCGTTCTTACGGGCGTTTTGTCGATAATAATTCGCAGCTGTCGCATGAGATAGCCTTTGAAGGGGACGACGGCGTCAAGATCGAAATTGAAATCCTCTTTTTGTCATTAGATAAGGAAGAAGACGTTCAGAAACTGCTTTCTTTGGAGCTGACGGGCGCATTTATCAATGAAGCCCGTGAAATACCCGAAGGATTGATTTCGTCTCTGTTCGGCAGAACGGGGCGTTATCCGTCCAAGGCGCGGGGCGGTTGTTTTTGGCACGGCATATTGATGGATACGAATCCGCCCGACACGGAAAACTGGATATACAAAAAATTTGTTGAGTTTCCTTCCGAAGGGTGGCGTTTGTTCCGACAACCTTCGGGGCTTTCGGCGGACGCGGAAAACGTCGAAAATTTGATTGACGGTTATTATCAGGGTTTGTGCAGTGGAGCCTCTCAAGATTGGATTGATGTGTATGTTCACGGAAAATTTGGCTATTCCAAAGACGGTCGCCCGGTTTTTTCGTCTTTTAACGACAGCGTTCATGTTGCCAAAAACAAACTGGTTCCGCTTCCTGATTTGGAGATTCGCATAGGCTTTGACGCGGGTCGTACGCCTGCGGCCGTTTTCGGCCAAAGGCTTCCGAACGGACAACTGCGAATTCTGGACGAGCTGTTTATGGAAAAAACAGGTCCCGTTGAATTCGGTCAGACGGTTCGTCGTTTTATTGTCGATCGGTTTCTCGGCTGTCGTTTTTCAAACAAGAACTTTGCCGATCCTGCGGCTGCGATGGGGGACAGCGAGACGGATCCGTCATGGATCCGCGTTGTCGAACGGGAAACGGGCTTGGGAATTTTACCGTGTCCCGGGAACAACCATATTGCGCCGCGTTTGGATTCCGTAGAGGGTATTTTAAAGGAAATGGTAGACGGGGAACCGGCTTTTTTGCTTTCCCCGAATTGCACCTTTTTGAGGAAGGGGTTTAACAGCGGGTACCGTTACAAACGGATCCGCGGTTCGGATGGCGGGTTTTCGGACGAACCCGAAAAAAATCAATTTTCGCATGTTCACGATGCGTTGCAATACCTTGTTTTAGGTGACGGCGGTTATGAATCCGTAACGGGCGCGCGTCGCGGCGGAAAGACGAAAAACATCCGTATGTCAACGTCCAAATTTAAACTTTTTGGGAGGTAATACAATGAGCTGGTGGGGAAAAAATGTAGCCGGAAAAGCTGGAAAATGGGTTGGCGCGTTGTTGGGAGGTCCTTTCGGACTTGGGCTTGGCTGGCTTCATGACGAACAAAAAAAAGCAATGGAACGTCAGGCGGCATTAGCCGAGAACCAGGCATTTGTGCAACAGTCTGCGCTGGCCGATCAAATGGCGAAAGTGCAGGAAGAGGAAGACAAGGCTAAAGCGGCGGCTGCCGCGACGTTGAACGCCATGAAGGGGGGAACGTCTGCTCTGTTGTACAACAATAATTATTTGGGTGTCGGTTCTAACAAGAAAGGCACCCTGGGATGACAGAGACAATCGACATATTTAAGAGGCGGCGAGATAAGGCAAAAAACGCATGGGAAATGTTTTTAACGGAGATGAGGGACGCTTATGCCTATGCGTTTCCAGGAGGCGTTTCTGTTTTCGATGCTGCGAAGGAACGCGAGGTGTATGACGCCGTCGCCGCGCGCGCCGTTCGTTTCCGCGTTAAGAAAATTCATGCTTCTCTGTTTCCGCCGTACAAGGAATTTTTGGATTTTAATCCGGCTGACCCTTCGGCCGCTGACGACAATGGCGAACAGTGGGATAAATTGTACGTTGAAGCAAAGCGGAACTGCCATAAGGCAATAGAGGCATCAAATTTTCATACGGAAGTCGAAATGTCGTTGGGTGACGCGATGATATCCTACGGTGCCTTGGCGTTGAGAAAAGGAACGCCGCAAAATCCGTTCGTTTTTGAAGCAATTCATCCTGCCGCGATCTATCCGGGGCGTAGCTTTGACGGAATCGTTCGGGAAATGTTTCGCGAACAAAAAATAGCTGGCAATGAAATCAGGGATTATTGGCCGACAGCCAAAGCAGATAGCGATATTTTAGACAGTCCACAAGAACAAACGGTCTGTGACGGCTATCTGTGGGACGTTCAAAAACGGGAATACAGATATATCGTTACGATAAACGACAAAATTGCCGTTGATGAAGATCACTTGAAAACGGCAGAAATTTGCATCTTTAGGATGGACGGTAAAACAGGCGATAATACGGGTTTCGGTCCTGTTTTGTCTGTTCTTCCGGATATTAGGTCGGCGGATAAAACGAAAGAGTTGCTGTTGCGAAAGGCGGCGTTTGACCTTGGCGGTTTGTATCAGGCTGAAGACGAAAGCATTGTCAACGTCGAATCCCTTGACGATCTGCGTCCCGGAACGGTTATTTTTAAGCGTTTTGGCAGTAAGGGGCTTGAAAGCCTGTACAACGGGGCGGGTTTTGATTTGTCGCAGATGGTAATTTCCGACCTTCATGCCGGTATAGAAGAAGCTATAAAGGGGCCGTCATTGCCAAGCGAGAATTCGGGGTCTCGCCGTTCCGCTTACGAATATCAGGTCAGGCAGGGCGAAATAGACGCCGTTGATATTCCGACGGGGCTTCGTTTGATGAAGGAAATGGAGCCGCTGTTTTATCAGATGTTGGAAATTTTGACGGCGGACGATATGGCAGACAGCCCGTATTATATTCGTTTGCCGAAAATTACGGATAAGAACGATAAAGAAAAAAAACGTCTTCTTGAAATCGTTCCCATCAGCCCGATGATCAGAAAGCAGGACGAACTTGACAGCCAGCGTGCTTTGCAGGGGTACGCTTTGGCAAATCAAATCGATCCGGTCATTGCGTCGGCGATCGTCGATAAGGAAAAATTCATCCGTAAAATTTTGGACGATACGGCGTTTCCGACTGAATGCATGAGGTCGGAAGACGAAACAAAAACGGAAATCGAACGTATGAACGCCGCGGCGCAATCTGCCGCCGAAAATCGGGAAGCTGATGCGGCAGTGTCGGACGTTGAGCGAATAGACCCCGAAAATATGACGGATGCAGCGGGTGTCATGATGCCCGAAGGAGGTGCCTTTTGAGGGATAGGGGACTTTTTAAACGTGTTTTTGATACCGACGACGGACGAAAGGTTATCGCCTTTTTAAAGGATGAAACGTTTCGCCCGCTGACGCCAGATGAAAACACGTCGGAGGCTTTGTGGTACGCGGAAGGGCGCCGCGCTTTGGTTGAACGGATTTGTGCTTTAACGAAAATAGGAGGAAAAGATGAGGAAAAATAACGTTTATTATGCTACTGACGACGCGGGGGGATTCGGCGCCGCCGAACCGTCTTCGCCCGAAGCCGAAACGGACGCTCCCGCAGCGCAGGCCGCTGAGCCGTCGGAAACGGAAGAAAGCGCGGAAATCGCGGCGAAAAATCCGTTTGAATTCGACGGCAGGACGTATGATATTCCCGAACCTTTCTTTGATAAGGAAAAGAAAACCTTGAATTTGGGGGCTTTGTTGAAAAGCCAGGCAGATTTAAGAAAGCAGGTTTCTCAAAAATCAACGGCGCCTGAAAAATACGATTTCGGAGAATTAGGCGGCGATGAGCATGCGGCGTTGGTGTCTGCGTTGGACGCGTTCGGGCGCCAGGAAGGTTTGGCTCAGGACAGGATGGATTCATTGGTTTCTTTCCTGAACGCCGCGGGTGACGATTATATGAAAACGTTTAACGACGCCCAAATCAAGGCGGTTAATGAACGTTTCGGGGATGATGCAAAGGAACGGGCGGACGCGGCTGAAAAATGGCTGAAAGGCATTTTAGGCGACGCGGCGGCCGACCCGTTTGTTTCGGAAACGCTGAACGTTTTGATGAAAACGGCGGGCGGTGTTTTTTTGGCGGACGCATTAAAATCGGGACTAAAAACTCCGTCGCGGACGGCGCCCTCTGCACAAAGTCCGGCAGCGGGGGCAAAAAAGACGCCCGAAGAACTGGACGCGCTTGTTGCAGATACGCGTTATAAAACCGACGCCGCTTATCGGGCAAAGGTTGAACGGGAATTCGAACGGACGTACGGATAAAAAAAAGCCCGCAGTATTTTTAACTGCGGGTTTTTTTTGACATTTTTTTAATTTTATGAATATAAAGTATCATTCTGTGTAAAAAAAATACAAGGAAGGTTTCAAAATGTTGGTCGAATTAAAAATATCTAACTTCCGTTCTTTCAAAGACGAGGTCGTTTTTTCGATGGAACCTTTATCCTTGAACGGAAAAAATAAAAAAGAGGCGCGGAAAAATCTGGCGGAAACGTCTTTTTCAAAAATACCGTATGTTTATAAAACTTCCGGAATTTTCGGGCCGAACGCGTCGGGAAAAACGAATGTGATTATGGCGGCTATTTATTTAAAATATGTTGTAAGTAGAGGGAGTGTATTCAGCAAAGACGATAAATTTCCTGATGAACGTTATAAATTTTCAAAAGAATATTCAAAAAAACCGACGTGTTTAAATTTGAAATTTATAAAAAATTTCCGTTTATATGAATATGAAATATGCCTGACGGACGAAAAGGTTATTTACGAACGCGCGTTTTATTCGGATTTTTCGAAAACGGGAAGTAAAAAGAAGAACCGTGTTTTTTCAAGGGAATTGTGCGAAGACAATTCTTATGAATTTAGTTTGTCTAAAGGATTAAAGAAAACATGGTGCAAAGAATTATTGCCGCAAAGGGTTTTTTTATCCGATATGGTAAATAATCGGGGGGCGGATAAAAAAGAGGTTTTAGATATTTATGATTTTATTAAACGGGACATATATATCACTAATACGAATTCTGAAGTCTCGTATTTTAACGTTATGGAGAAAATGGAGAAAGACGATGAGGTTCGGAAAAAGATAGTTGATTTTACAAAAACGGCGGATTTGGGCTTATACGATATTACGGTAAAGAGGAAATCGAAAGAAGAGTTTTTTAGGAGTATGCCCTTTTCTGAAAAATTAGACCAAAATAAAAAGGATGAATTATTTAATAAAATCAGTCCTATTAAAGCCATGTCGCATCATAAAACCGAAGACGGCAATATAGTGGAAATGGACTTTGTCAATGAATCTGACGGAACTAAAACGTATCTGTCGTTTTCATATGCTGTTTTGAACGCTTTGAAACAAGGAAAGGTTTTGTTCGTTGATGAATTGGATGCTTCGTTACATCCTTATTTGGTTAAAAATCTGGTTAATATGTTTAATAACAGTGATACCGGAGCACAGCTGATTTTTACGTCGCATGCCCATTATTTAATGGACGGTAAAGCACTAACAAGGGATCAAATCTGGTTTACGTCAAAAGAGAACGGCTATTATACGGATCTGTTTCCGTTAAGCGATTTTGATGAAGAAAGAACAAGGACGGATTTTTATAAATCCTATATGCGCGGCATATACGGTGCCGTTCCGCGCGTGACGGAGTTATGATATGTCAAGAGAGTTCCACAAACGACATAAAAAACCCGTTTATCTTTTTTGTTGCGAGGATGAGAAATCGTCCAGAATTTACCTGAACGCACTTAAACTGGAATACGGTATTAACATCCAAACGATAACAGGCAGATATAAAAATCCCGCTTCGTTGAGGCGTTGTTTAAAAAAAGAAGCAGCTACCTATAAAAAAGACGAACTTAAGCGGGCTTACTGTCTGTTTGACAAAGACGATTTGTCTATGGAACAATTTAAGCATGAGGTAGAGGAAACGAATAAAAAATTTAAGGCGGCCGTTTCCGTTCCGTGCTATGAATATTGGTTGTTGTTGCATTTATCCTGTACGGATCGCTCTTTTGGCAGTTCGCATGAATGTTGTGAAAAATTAAAAGACCAAATCAATCGTCAAAACAATTTATCTTTGGACGAACTAAAAAATCGAAGCGATATTTTTGATCTTGTCGGCGGAAAGGAAGGCGTACGCAGAGCAATAGTAAACGCTAAAAAATATAACTTTGCATTAGGCGACGATCCGTATACAAATATGCATGAAATTATAGAAGAGATGCTTAATGAAAGTGGCTGTAAATTGTAAGGCGCTCCGTTTTTTTTCATAATATGCGGAAAAGATCCGGCTTTCTTGAGATTTTTTCTTTTTATTCAAGCTTTTTTTTGATACGATAAAAAAATCGCGGAAAGTTTTGTCGCCGCGGTAAAACGGCATATCTTAACGGACCCGTTTTTGTTTTTCGATTTTTAGCCCTTTTGGGGCGGTCGGGGAACGAAAGCGGGTCTTTTTTATTCGCGCTTCCCCGATTTTGTGAAAAAGGAAGTGTGAAAAAATGAGCGATGTATCCGCCGTATTTACCAAAAAATACGAAAGCGAGGTTGCCGTTGAGTATCAGCAGCAATCGTCGTTGATGCGATCGACGGTTCGGGTCAAAACGGCATTGGGCTCCGAAGCCGTCAAATTCCCCTGGCTTGGGAAAATAGACGCGGCTCAAAAAGGCCGAAACGGAAAGGTGCCGACATCGAATGTCGAACATAAAAGCGTCGAGGTAAAAATTTCCGATTATTATGCGGCTGCGACGATTGACGAACAGGATCTGGACAAATTGAATTTTGACGCCCGTCGTCCTTATGTTGAGTTGGGCGCATCGGCGTTGGGCAGAAAAGCGGACCAGATCATTATTGCCGCCATGTCTGCGGGGCAGGCGACTGACAAGGGAAGCAACACGCAGGCGCTTGATTTGGAATTTATCCGCAAAATTATTTCGTCTTTTAACAAAGCGTTGGTTCCCGACGACGGAAAACGTTTTTGCGCTGTCGGGGCAGACCAGTGGGAAACGTTAATGAGCTTTGACGAATTTGTTAAAGCGGATTACGTCGGTGATTCCTATCCGTTGTTGCGTGGCGTTGAAAACCGCAAATGGCGCAACATTAACTGGTTTGTCGTTCCGGAACTGCCGAAGCCCGTCGCGACGGCGACGACGTGTTTTTTGTATCATCAAAACGCTGTCGGTATTGCCGAATCGCGCAAGGTTACGTCCAAAATAGAATACAGAATTGATTATGACGATTATTTCTGCATGAACAAAATGGGCATGGGAGCCGGCGTGATTGATGCCGCGGGCGTCTTGAAATTCACCGTCAAGGATGCGTTCGGAGGTTAATATGGCTTTGAATACCGTAAAATTGATCAAGGTTTGCGAGCTGGGAGAAAACCAGCGTTTGTTCTATAATGCCGAGGGCGATGCTTTGACGGCGGTCACGGGAAGCGGTTATTTTAACGACGCCGCCGACGCTCGCGCATTACGGACAGGCGATCTGTTAGATGTTGTCGCAAATAACGGTACGGAATATCAGACGTACTTAATTTCAAATGCTGACGGTGTTATCACGCTGAAAACTGCTACGGCGGCGCAAGGCGGCGGAGGTTAAACCGATGAGGTCCGCCGTTGAATTATGTTCTGGGGCTTTGAGGCTGTTGGGGTTCGACGGCGTGAGTTCGTTGGAAAATGAAGGCAGTGTCGAAAGCCAAACGGCTGCGGAGGTTTATACGCCGCAGCGTATTTTGCTGTTGACGAAGCACCGCTGGAATTTTGCCAGGAATTTCGCGGTGCTGTCGCCGTTGGCGGACAAAACGGCGGGGGTGCGCAAGAATGCGTTTCCCCTGCCCGATGATTGTTTGAACATAAGAAAGACGTCGGACCGCAACAGTCTTATCAGCGGGCGATATGTTTTGTCAGACGAAGAATTGCTCAAAATAGATTACACCGCAAATGTTGTTGAAGAGGTCTCTCCTGTTTTTTTTGATGCGGCGCTTGAAACTATGTTGGCGGCGGTTTTGGCAGTTCCGTTATTGAAAAAAACGGATTTGGCAGATTATTACGCGGCGCGTTTTGAGGCGCAATTTTCCGAAGCGAAAAGCATTGATGCGCAACAGATAAATCCGCCTGTTTTTCTGGCGAAGCCGTTAGGAGGATTGCGTGCGTAGTTTTGAGGCCAGAAAATCGTCGTTTGCGTCGGGGCAGTACGATATGCCGATGATGGCACGTTCCGACGTTTCGGGGTTTGAAAGCGCGGCGTTTGAGCTGAAAAACGTTTTCGGATTGCCGCGCGGCGGCGTTGATCAGCGAGGAGGTCTCGAACGTATTTCTTCTCTTCCCGTTACTGACGAGGCCGTTAAAATGTTCCCCTTTAAATTTAATCAGGAACAAAAATACATTATTGTTTTCACGGCTTTGAAAGCTTTTATTTTTCACGACGGCGTCAAAACGGCGGAAGTCGATACGCCATATGGGGCTTTAGATGTTCCTGAGCTGGATGCCGTTCAAAGTTTAGACACGATGATTATTGCGTCGGGGAAACATCCCCCGGCACGATTGATTCGCAAGGGGGCGCATGACAGTTGGGAATATGCCGCGCTTACGATCACGGGGGCACCGCAATATACTTTTGACAAAACGGCGGAAGCTGCGTGGTCGGACGCGCGCGGTTGGCCAAAAACATGTCATTTTCACGAAGGGCGGCTTTATTTTGGCGGAACGGAAAGTCTGCCGAACACAATATGGGGTTCTAAAACGAATTCGCCGTTTGACTTTACGAAAACGACGTCTTTGCTGGATGATGAAGGCGTCGAGGCGACACTTGAAGGCGGTCGTGCTGTTGCGCATATCCGATCCGTTGCCTCAAATCAAGGATTGTTTATTTTTACGACGGAAGGACCGTACGCATTAACGAAATCCCCCGTAACGCCGAAGACGTTTATGCCGCAACGTTACGGCGCGCAACCCGCGGGAAAAATCAGGAACGTCGAAATGGACGGCGCGATTTTGTTTTTGACGACAAAGGACGGGGGAATGAAACCCGCCGTTAATGAATTCGTATGGAACGATGATCAGGGACGTTTTGAAGCGAATGATTTGAACATTCGCTGTTACGACATTATTAACGCTCCCGTTGACTGTGCCTGTCGTCAGGGGAACACGACGGACGCCGCCAATCATTTGTTCGTCGTGAACGGCGACGGAACGGCGGCTGTTTTGAATTTGAAGCGTTCTCAAAGTATGGTCGGCTGGTCGTATTTTGATACGGGCGGACGCTTTATTGCCGTCGCTGTTAATGATGCTGACGTTTATTTTGTTGTTGAGCGCGACGGGGCGTATTGGCTGGAACGTTTGAACGACGACCGTTTGACGGACGGTTCAACCGTTTTATCTCAGGAAACGGAAACGACGCAATGGTCTGTCGCGGGGTATGAGGGAAAGACGGCGGCGGTAATTGCTGACGGGACACCGTTGGGGCGTTTTGATGTCGCCGACGACGGTTCGTTTGAATTGCCGTTCGCCGCCAAAGAAATAGAAATCGGTTATCCGTTCGAGGTTCGGATCGTTCCTATGCCGCCTGCTTTTGACGGTGGTCCCGACTTGACTTCGTTTCGTTGGTGCATAACGCGTTTGTCCTTATTGTTGGAACGTTCGTTCGGATGCCGTTTGAACGGGTACGAATGTATTGCGCCGAAATTCGGAACGGATGTCTTTAACGCGAAAATTCAATATGTAACGGGCTGGAGAACAGTTTTGCTTTCGGGATGGGTTGATGCTGGCACGCAACGTCCTGTCATCATATCGACATCGTCTGAACTGCGCCTGACGCTTCATGCCTTGGTGATGGAGATTGTCGTATGAGCGCTACAGCAATATTAGCGGCTGTTCAAGTCGGTGTCGGTCTGATGAATATGTTTACGCAAATCAGCGCCGCAAAGACGCAGGCGCGCGCGGCGACGGATCAGGCTCTTGCGGATTGGATGTCGGCGCAGTATGGCGCCGCCGTCGCCGAACGCGATGCCGCCGAAGAAT
>ERZ780095.19-NODE-19-length-77399-cov-6.69094_pt1 | contig 77399 bp, 66 predicted proteins | sample MGYA00511574_ERZ780095 | MGnify/ENA primary metagenome ERZ780095 (study PRJEB29588, sample SAMEA2153837) | human gut metagenome | biome: human gut; feature: human-associated habitat; material: faeces | place: Denmark | collected 2008/2010 ...
AAATATATGCAATAAGTAAAGGATGTTCTTCAGAAGATGGAACAACTGTTAAAAAGGGTTATGAAACAATCTTAGCAAATAATGGGGGAGCAGCAAGTATGACAACTCTTACATCAACGGATTTTGCAACAGCTACTACCGCCTCAGATAAAGGAATGTATAAAGCACAAGATGATTTAGGAACATCTTATTATTTCAGAGGAGCAGTAGATAATAACTGGGTTAAATATGGTAAATATACTAAAGATGCATATATTGTTATGGATCGTAAATATAACTATTCATTAGTTGACTCTTGTAATGGGTTTAATTTTTGTACAAAATTAGCCTCAAAAGGTGATGATATGTATTGGCGAATAATAAGGATAAATGGAGATAATTCAATTAGAATGATATATACAGGAACAACTGCACCAGATAGTAATACAAAAGTTGTAATGACTGAAAGAACTTATATTTCTGATTTACTACAATATACAGTAACATCAGCAGGTGCATCAAAATTTAATCAAAAAAGTGATAGTGCAGAATATGTAGGATATATGTATACAATAGGAGAGCAACATGGAACAAGTCAAAGTAGTGATATAAAAACATATTTAGACAATTGGTATGCAAATTATACTGATTTAAATAAAACAGGAACAAAAATAACAGATCAAATATATTGTAATGATAGAACAGCATCAACTTCAAATGTATCATATTCAACTACAAATTACACAACATTAACAAGTTGGAATTCAAAGGGAACACTATATTTTTATGGAGCAAATGGACGAATAAGTAATGATAATAATCCAATGTTAACTTGTGCAGTAGATAGTGATAGATTTACAGTTAATAAAATAAATGGTAAAGGAAATAGTGCATTAACATATCCTATAGGTTTAATAACAATAGATGAAGTTGAAATGGCAGGAAACAATTTTAATGAAAGTGTTAAAAGTCATTATTTATATACTGGAGCTCATTATTGGACAGGCACACCTGCTGCTTTCGATGGTGATTTTTCGTTTGAGTACAGTGCGATGGATGAGGGTGGATTTAGTATGTCCGATGTGGGAATTAGATTTGCGGCTCGTGGCGTAGTAAGTTTATCCTCTGAAAGTAAATTACTTGGAAGTGGAACATATAACGATGTGTACGTTGTTAGTTGACAACCAAAGAAAAAAAGCATATAATTTAGATATGTTTTGAGAAAAACTATGAACAAGACGAAATTACATATTAAGTTAATAAGAGAGTTAGTGTATGGTGAAAGCTAATAACAAAGTAGTAATTTAGATCACTTGGGAGTTGTTTATCTAAGTAAATAGGGTAAACTGTGTAATTCGCATTAAGAATAATAAGTTAATATAAAGGTGGTACCGTGCTATATGCACCCTTTTGGTAACCACTTTTTTTATTGGAGGGAAGAAAGATGTTTAAAAAATTAGATGAAAGAAAAACTAATGAAGTTGAAAAAAGTATATTAGATACTTGGCAAAAAGAGGATATTTTATCATTAACTACAAAAGGCGATGAAAACTTTGTATTTTATGATGGACCAATTTATGCTAATGCTAAACCGGGAATTCATCATGTATTTGCAAAAACAATTAAAGATGCTTTTTGTAAGTATAATGTAATGAATGGTAAAAAGGTACTTAGAAAAATAGGACTTGATACACATGGACTTCCAATTGAGGTTAATGTTGAAAAGAAATTAGGTTTTTCTGGTAAAGCAGATATTGAAAAATTTGGTGTAGAAAATTTTTGTAAAGAGTGTAATAAAGAAACCGCTACAAATATTGATGAAGTAGATAAAGTAACTCAAATGATGGGTCAATTTATTGATACTAAAAATCCATATATTACATGTAGTAATGATTTCATTGAATCTGAATGGTGGATTTTAAAAACTATGCATGAAAAAGGACTTATTTATTATGGCTCTAAAGTACTTCCATATTGTCCTAGATGTGGAACAGAACTTGCATCACACGAAGTAAGCCAAGGTTATGAAGAAGATAGTGTAAATACTGTTATTGTTCCTTTTAAAATAAAGGGTAAAGATGAATATATGCTTGTTTGGACTACTACTCCTTGGACACTTCTTGATAATGTTGCAGCATGTGTAAATCCTAATTTAACTTATGTAAAAGTTGAAAGTATGGGTTATAAATTTATATTATGTGAAAGTTTAGTAGAAAAGGTTTTAGGAGAAGATGTAAAAGTTCTTGAATCATTTAAAGGTACTGATTTAGTTGGAATAGAGTATGAACAATTAATGCCTTTTGCAAAGGTAGAGGGAAAAGCTTTTGTTGTAGTTGCGGACTCTTATGTTACTGCAGATGATGGTACTGGAATAGTTCATATTGCTCCGGCATATGGTGCTGATGATAATAGAGTATGTACTCAAAATGAAATATCTTTTGTTCAAAGTGTTGGTAGTGATGGTAAATATAAAATTGGTCCTTGGAAAGGAACTCTTGTAACAGATAAAGACCTTGAGATAGATATTATCAAATATTTAAAAGAAAATGATAAATTATTTAAGAAAATAAAAATGGTTCATGATTATCCTCATTGCTGGAGATGTAAAAGTCCACTTATATATTTTGCAAAACCTGCTTGGTATGTAAAAACAACTGCTTATAAAGATAAAATTATTGAGGCTAATAAATCTATTAATTGGTATCCAGATTATGTAGGTCAAAAAAGATTTAATAATTGGCTTGAAAATATGATAGATTGGGGTATCTCAAGAAATAGATATTGGGGATGTCCTTTACCTATTTGGGTATGTGATGAATGTAATCATTTTGATGTAATTGGTAGTGTAGAGGAATTAACTAATAGAGCCAATGAAAAAGATATTGATATTAAAAATATGGAACTTCATAGACCTTATGTAGATAATATTACAATGACTTGTTCATGTGGTGGCACAATGCATAGAGTTAAAGATGTACTTGATGTATGGTTTGATTCAGGTTCAATGCCATATGCACAATATCATTATCCATTTGAAAATAAAGAACTTTTTGAAAGTCAATTTCCTGCAGATTTTATTGCTGAGGGAGTAGACCAAACTCGTGGATGGTTTTATGTACTACTTGTAATAAGTACAATTATAAGTGGAACTTCATCATTTAAAAATGTTGTAGTTAATGATATGATGCTTGATAAAAATGGTAAAAAAATGAGTAAATCAACAGGTAATATCATTGATCCAATTGCTATTATGGAAAAATATGGAGCAGATTCTATTAGATGGTATATGCTTTATGCTTCTCCAGTATGGACACCACTTAAATTTGATGAAGATGGTGTAAAAGAAGTATATTCTAAATTTGTTAATCCTTTAAAAAATACATATTCATTCTTCCAAATGTATGCAAATGTAGATAATATTAATATAAAAGAATGTAATGTAGATTACTCTGATAGGGAGGAAATTGATAAATGGCTTTTATCAAAATATAATAATTTAGTTAAAAATGTAAGAAATTCATTTTCTGAATATGATTTAAATAAAGTTACTAAATATATTACATCTTTTGTATCAGATGATTTATCAAATTGGTATATTAGACGTAATCGTAATAGATTCTGGGGAAGTAAACTTAATAATTCAAAGAAAAGTGTTTATATGAGTACTTATGAAGTATTAAGTGGATTATGTAAATTAATTGCTCCAATAGCACCATTTGTTTCTGAGGAAATCTATACTAATTTAACAGGCGAAAAATCAGTTCATTTAGCGAGTTACCCAGTTTGCAATGAAAATCTTATAAATCCTTCTTTAGAGGAAAAAATGGATTTAGTAAGAGATCTTATTTCTATAGGAAGATACGCTAGAGAAGAAAATAAAATTAAAGTAAGACAACCTTTATCTGAAGTATTAATTGATGGTAAATATGAAAGTATTATTGATAATTTAACATCTCTTATCAAAGAGGAATTAAATGTTAAAGAAGTTAAATTTATAAATGATATTAATACTTATATGAACTTTGAAGTAAAACCTAACTTTAAAGAGGCTGGTAAAGTATTTGGTAAAAATATGAAAGCCTATCAAGAAAAATTATTAAATTTAACTGAAGAAGAACTTGAAAGTATTCAAAAAGGTGAAAGTATTACTTTAAATGTTAATGGTGAAAATTATGAAGTTGCTCCATCTTTAGTAGATATTAGATATAATGCAAAAGAGGGCTTTGATATTGGTATGGATAATGGTAAGTTTGTAATACTTAATGCTGTTATTACTGATTCACTTAAAAAAGAGGGTAATGCTAGAGAATTTGTATCTAAAGTTCAAGCAATTAGAAAAGAAAGTAATTTTGATATTGATAATAGAATTAAAATATATGTTAATGCAGATGAAGAGTTTGCAAGTTCTATTAAAGATAATCTAGATTATGTAAAAAATGAAACTCTTGCTATAGAAATTAATTTTGATGATTCTATAGAAAAGGATTTAACTTTAAATGATTATAGTGTTGGTATTAAACTAGAAAGGGTAGCGTAAGTTACCTTTTTTCATTAGGAAAAAGTTTTTATAGTATGTGTAAAATAAACGTAAAATAAATTTTTTAAAAGTGTCAAAAATATGTAAAATTTGTACTTTTTATAAGAAATTTTTCAAAAAAAGGAGGAAAAGAGAAATTTTCCGGTAATAAATATATATGAAGGGAGAATTTCAAAATGACATAGAAATATTTTGAAAATTAAAAAGTAAATGGAAAAATTTGTGATAGAAGATGCATTATATTTATTCGAAAGTATAAAAGAAAATAAAATGATTTCATATGATGATAATTTGATAAATAGTAGTAATAACAAGATTAATAATGATAAATTAGCATATATTGGTAAAAATATCAAAAGTTTTGATAGATTACAAAGTGGCTTAATATTACCCTTAAACATTCAAAAATTTGCTCAAATAGACAACAATTTGAAGAAAGAGATAGAGAAATTAACCTCTAATTCATATACCGATGTAACAAAAAATTGGATAGAAAATTCTAATCCAAATAGTCATAGGGTTTTAACTTCAGGATATTTTATCTTTAAGCAAAAGAAATACAAAGTTGATGGGAAAAATGTGATTTTGGACTATTCTAAAAAAGAAAAAGAAGTGGCAGAATGGTTAGAAGACACTTTTGGGGGAGAATTGTATATGTTGCCAAGAGTAAATTATCCAGAGGGAATAAAAACTGCTGATTATTTATTTAGAGGAGAATATTGGGATTTAAAAGAGATTAATGGTAATGGAAAAAACATTTTCTTTCATGCTGTTGAAAAACATGAAAAACAATCACATAATTTTATATTTGACGTTTCAAATTCAACACTAACAGATTTAGAAATTGATAATAGAATAAATTCTTTATATAAACTACCAAAATTAAAATGGTTAGATAAAATAATAATTAAAAGAGATAAAACATTTATAAAAATAACCAAAAAGAAGTGACCCCTCCGATTAACGGTGGGACCACTTCTCATGTACACATTATAGCATAAGAACCATATTGTGTCAATCGAGGTAGATTAATTTTGTAGTGCATTAGTTTAGAAAACTTAACCGCAAATAGTGCTACTTCGACTATTAATATTATAATCAGAAATGAAGAAAAAATGAATAACAAGGTGTTATTTTAATTTCTTTTTAATTTTTATAGAATTATATAATTATCGGTGGTAAGTGTATCTTTTTTTGATGTTAAACAATGTAAAATGATTTATATAAAATATATGTAAATAAAATGTAAAATTTCGACTTTTTTAAAGAAATTTATCAAAAAAAGGAGGAAAAGAGAAATTTTCCGGTAATAAATATATATGAAGGGAGAATTTCAAAATGACATAGAAATATTTTGAAAATTAAAAAGTAAATGGAAAAATTTGTGATAGAAAATACATTATATTTGCACGAAAGTGCAAAAGAAAATAGAATGACTTCATATGATGCTGATAATTTGATAAATAATGATAATGATGAGATTAATAATGATAAATTAACTTATACTGATAAAAATATCAATAGATATGATAGAGTTCCCTTAAATATTCAAAAATTTGCTCAAAGAAAAGAATTATTAAATAAAAGAGACATGGTAATATCTAAATTTAATTTAACACAATATGAAGATATTACATACAATACAATAAAAAATAGAAAAGTGAAAACCATAGAACCTGAATTTGTTTGTAGTTTTAATACAGTTGATGAAAAAGAAAACAAAATTACATATACCAAAAATAATGCTAAATTTAGAAAAGCCAATTTAACAAAGGATGAAAGAAAAGTTATAAACAGATTAAGAGAAGAATTAGGTTGGAATATGAATTTGTTAAGAGAAATTGAAAAACCCACCAGTATTAATGTTCCTGATATCGAAAGAATCGGTAAAACTTCAAATGATTATTATGAAATTAAAAGTGTTTATAAAAGTGAAAGTAGCAATAGTCAAAGGAAAAAAATACAAAGATGTTTTGATGAAGCTAGAAAACAATCTAATAAAATTATTGTAAATATTGATACTGATAATTGTGATTTGACTAATGAAATGGCAATGAAACAGATAGAAAAATTATTAAATAGAGAAAAGTATAATTCTGTATATAAAGAAGTTATTTTTATGGGAAAAGAAAGATATTTAAAGTATTTTAAAAGAAAATAAAAAGAACCGAAAGCGTCGGTAAGTCCAACTAGATCAGTTCTTTTATAGGTTCAATTATAACATAAGAACCATATTGTGTCAATCGAAGTAGCTTAATTTCGTAGTGTAATAGTTTTAAAAACTTAACTGCGAATAGTGCTACTTCGACTATTAATATTATAATCAGAAATGAAGAAAAAATGAATAACAAGGTGTTATTTTATTTATACAATAGTACCAATATTGGGACTAGGGGTTTTGACAATAAAAAAACTAGGTTTCCCTAGTAAATTTTAAATGGTCGAGAAGACAGGATTTGAACCTGCGACCCCTACGTCCCAAGCGTAGTGCACTACCAAGCTGTGCTACTTCTCGAAAACAAATTAATTATATCACAAATTTTAAGTTTTGCAAATAAAAAATGTACTACACTTATAAAAATGTGAAATTTTTTAAAATTGGTACGCCCAAAGGGATTCGAACCCCCAACCTTTTGATCCGTAGTCAAATGCTCTATCCAGTTGAGCTATGGGCGCAAGATGAATGCTTTTTCATAAAGCAAATTAATTATAATATAAATATTGAAAAAAATCAATAAAATCATATTCTTTTTTTTATGCATTTATGATAAAATAAAATATATGTAAAGGAAAAAGATGGATGACTAGAGAAATGTTTATGTTATTTGCTATTGGTTACTATTTTCTTACAATGATAATAATTGTAATTGTTTTACTAGTGATTTCAAATAAGACTAAAAAGAAATATTTAGCCCAAATAAATGAACTAGAAAGGCAAAAAAATTTAGTAATCTCTGCGGGAATACTTTCTGAACTTAATAAAGTTGAAAGTTTAATAAATAATGATGATTTAAGAAAAAAATATGAATCATGGCAAAAAAGGTTTAATGAAATTAAAAATGATGATATACCAAAAATAACTGATTTAATTAATGAAGTTCAAGAATATTTTGAAACAAAAGATTATGCAAATTTAAAAGCCTCAATTATAAAGACTGAAATGGATTTAAATTATTTACAAACAAAATCTGGGATTTTACTTGATGAAATTAAAGAGATTACTTTAAGTGAGGAAAGAAATAGAGATAAAATTACTAAGTTAAAAGCAGAGTATCGAAATGTACTTACAACTTATAAAGAAGATCCTGAAAGTTATAGTAAGATTAAAACTCCTTTAGAATTACAATTTGAAAATGTTGACAAATTATTTGCAAGTTTTGAAAATGCTATGGATAAAAATGCTTATACTGAAGCACCTAAAATTGTTAAGGCTATTGATGATATTGTTTCAAATTTAAATGAAATAATAAATGAAACAAAAACTATTTGTTTATATGGAGAAAATCTTATTCCTAAGAAAATCGAAGATATAAAATTGATTTATAAAAAAATGGTTCAAAGTGGTTATAATTTAGATTATTTAAATATTGAATATAATATCGAAGAGGCAAATAAAAAGATAATTGATATATTTCAAAGATTAAATGTTTTAGATGTTGAGGATTCAATCTTTGAACTTAAAACTATGCATGATTATTTTGATTCATTATATAATGATTTTGAAAATGAAAAAGTAAGTAAAAGACTTTTTGATGATTATATGCGTAGTATTGGTATAAAACTTTCTAAACTTGAAAAAATAAGTCAAGAATTATTTAAAAAAGTTGATGAACTTAAATATAGTTATGATTTAACTGATGAAGAAGTTGCAAGTATTATTGAAATAAAAGATAATATAATTGATAACCATAATAGTTATGATCATATAATTGATATATTTAGAAATAAAACATTAGCATATTCAAAACTTGCTAGTGAGATGGAAAATATAAATAATAAACTTCTTAAAAATGAAGAGAAATTAAATCATACTTTAGAAACTTTAAGTAGTTTAAAAGATGATGAATTAAGAGCAAAAGAACAACTTACAGAAATTGAGGAAATTTTAAAAGATTGTAAATTAAAAGCAAGAGAATATAAACTTCCAGTTGTACCTAAAAATTATTATGTAGAGTTTGCAGAGGCTTCCCTTGCTATAAAAGAAATGATTGCAGAACTTGAAAAAAGGCCAATTTCAATTAAAGTATTAAATATGCGTGTGGATACAGCAAGAGATTTAGTTTTAAAAGTTTATAATACAATTAATGAAACAACAAAAACCGCAAAAATGGCAGAAATGGCAATCGTATATGGAAATAGATATAGAGTAGTTAATAAAGATGTAGATTTTGGTTTAACTAAAGCAGAAAACTCTTTTTATAAAGGAAATTATAAGATTTGTTTAGAACAAGCAATTAGTGCAATAAATATAGTTGAACCTGGTATCCATCATAAATTACTTGAGAATTTTAAAGATTAGGGGGATTTATGATTTATTTAGATTATAGTGCTACAACTCCTGTTGCTTTAGAGGTACAAGATACAATGAATAAAGTAACTAGGGAGTTTATTGGTAATGCTAATTCCTTAAATGGTCTTGGCATTAAATCAAGAAATTTACTTAATAGTGCAACAAAACAAATTGCAAATTGTTTTAATATTTTAGAAAGTGAAATTACTTATACATCATCCTCAACTGAGAGTAATAATTTAGCAATAATTGGTTGTGCTTTAGCATATTTTAAAAAAGGAAAACATATTATAGTTTCAAAACTTGAACATGCTGATGTATATGATATTTGTGATTATTTAAAAAGTATTGGGTTTGAAATTAGTTATGTAAGTTCAAATGCTGATGGACTTGTAGATTTTGAGGAGTTAAAAAGATTAATTAGACCTGATACAATTTTGGTAAGTATTGCAGCTGTTAATAGTGAACTTGGTATAAGACAACCTCTTAAAATGATTAGACAAATAATAAAGAAAGAAAATCCTAATACTTTGTTTCATAGTGATATGACTCAAGCTGTAGGAAAAATTTCTGTTTCTCTTTTAGATACTGATTTAGCTACAATATCCTCACATAAAATATATGGTCCAAAAGGAATAGCAATGCTTTATAAAAATAGCACAGTAAAAATTAAACCAATTATTTATGGCAGTGGACAGTCTAATGATTTAAAACCAGGAACTCCACCACTTCCTTTGATTGTGGGATTTGCTAAGGCTTTAAGACTTGCACTCGAGGGTGTTGAAAAAAAAGAAAAATATGTAAATTTATTAAATGAAAGAATATGTAATAAACTTAGTAAATATCCAGATATTCTAATTAATAAAACTAAGTATTCTATTCCACATATTTTAAATATTTCACTTATGAATATTAAACCAGAAACATTTATTCATGCAATGGATAATGAAGAAATATATTTATCTACGAATACTGCTTGTTCTTCAGGAGAAACATCGAATGCAGTAATGGCATTATATAATGATATAAAAAGGGCTTCACATACAATAAGGATTAGTTTATCTAGCATAACTACAAGTGATGAAATTGATAAATTTCTTAAGGCTTTCGATAGAAATTTTGAATCACTTAATAGTTTAGTAAGGAAGGATTAAATGGAAAAAGTTATTATTATAAAATATGCTGAACTTTCTACGAAAAGTGATAATATTAATTTTTTTATTAAAACATTAAAACATAATATTGAATCTTTATTACAAAAAGAAACTTTCAGTATATCGTCTGATGTTGGTAGAATGATTATTTATACAGATAATATACCTAAAGTTATGGAAAAACTAAAAACTGTATTTGGTATTCATGAAATAATGATAGGTTATATTTTTAAAGAAAAAGATCTTGATACAATTAAAGAAAATGTTTTATCTTTGATTAAAGATAAAGAGTTTAATACATTTAGAGTTACTACAAAAAGAAGTGATAAACATTATGAAATACCTTCAGTAGAAGTTTCTAAACTCACTGGAGCTCATATTTTAAAAAATATTCCTAATAAAAAAGTATTACTTGAAAATTTTGATTTAGAGGTTTGTATTGAAATTAGAATTAATGAAGTACTTATTTATTTTGGAGGTATTAAAGGTCTTGGAGGTTATCCAGTTTCAACTTTAGGTAAAGGTCTTCTTATGCTTTCTGGGGGAATTGATTCTCCAGTAGCGGGCTATCTTGCAATGAAAAGAGGTATCAGACTTGAGGCAATTTATTTTGATTCTCCACCACATACATCAGATATGGCTAGAGAAAAAGTATTTGATTTAGCAAGAAAATTATCAATTTATAATGGAAGTGTAAAAGTTCATGTTATAAATTTCACTCATATCCAAGAGGAAATAATTAAAAATATTCCTAATTATTATTTAATTACAATTATGCGTAGATTTATGTATGAAATTTCTGCTTTGGTGGCTAATAGATGTAATGCTCATGTTATTATAAATGGTGAAAGTGTAGGTCAAGTTGCCTCCCAAACACTTAAGAGTATGGAAGTTATTAATGAAGCTATAAAAAAACCTGTTTTAAGACCAGTATGTTGTTTTGATAAACTGGAAATTATAGATTTGGCAAAAAAAATTGGTACTTATGATATTTCAATTAGGCCTTATGAAGATTGCTGCACAATATTTGTTCCTAAACATCCAGTTATTCATCCAGATTTAAAACTTGCTAAAGAATATGAAAAATTAATTGATAAAGATGAGCTTATTTATGAAGCAATAAAAAATCAAAAAATAATTACACTTAACAATGATGATAAAGATTATAGTGATTTACTATAGTCTTTTTTTAGTATAACTAATCTTTTTATGAGTAAACTAATAATATGAAAGAAAAAGATGAATATAATGTATCATTTACTCGAAGAAATATAAATAATTATGATAACTATTCAAAAACAAGTGGTAACACAAATAAAAAGTAATAAGGAATTATTATTTTTTTTAGTTGATAAACCTATTGCATAAATATATAAATAAATGATATATTATAAATAGGTGAACGTGAAAGAATTTTGCGTTACCAATTGGTTTTAATAATTGAAAACGCTATTCAGGCAAGCAAGGCTATAATAAACTCTTTTACGAGCTCATATAGTTTTACTAAATCTTGAACGGCGTTTTCTATTTTATCTAGGTTGTAAAAACAAATTAGAAATAGTATGAATAAAAACTCGAATTTAATTATCTTATCTTTAGACATAAGCATCATCCTCCTTCCAGAATTTTTGATTTATTTCAAACCCCCTGAAAATTGGTGGCAACGCCAGTTCCTGCACGTTCAAGTAAGTATTATACATGTAAATTTTTGTATTGCAACTACTTCGACAAAACATGTCAAAACAAGACATGAATTTATATAAAATTTGAAATTATGTGCGATTATTTTGCAAAAGAAAAGAAAAAGGTAGCAAAAGTTACTTTTTTTTTGTATAATAATTTTGAGGTGAAAGAAAATGAAAATATTATCAATAAACGCAGGTAGTTCATCATTAAAATTTACTTTATTTGAATTACCAAAAACTGAGGCTATTGCAAGTGGTGTATTTGAAAAAATAGGCCTAAAAGATAGTTTCTATACAATTAAATATGATGGAGAAAAAACAAGAAAAGAAGTATATTTAAAAGATCATTCTGTAGCAGTTGACTACTTAATTAAAGATTTAGTAGATATGCATATTGTTTCATCATTAAATGAAATCGAAGGAGTAGGTCATAGAATTCTACATGGAGGAGCAGAGTTTACTCATCCAGTAGTTTTAAATGAAGATGTAGTTGCAAGAATTAGCAAATATAATGAACTTGGACCACTTCATAATCCAGCAAACCTTCTTGGAGTTGAGGCATTTATGAAAGCCCTTCCTGGAGTAATAAATGTTGGTGTATTTGATACAGGATTCCATCAAACAATGGATGAAGAACATTTCTTATATCCAGTACCTTATGAATGGTATGAAAAATATGGTGTAAGAAAATATGGTTTCCATGGAACAAGTCATAGATTTGTATATGGAGAACTTTGCAAAAAACTTGAAAATGAAGAATTAAAAGTTATTACTTGCCATATTGGAAATGGTGCATCACTTTGTGCTATTGATGAAGGCAAAGTAGTAGATACTTCAATGGGATTTACTCCACTTGCAGGTGTTATGATGGGAACAAGATGTGGTGATATCGATCCATCTATTTTAGAATATGTATGTAACAAAACTGGTAAAACTATTTCTGAAATTACTAATGATTTAAATAAGAAGAGTGGTTTTTTAGGAGTATCAGGAATATCATCAGATGCAAGAGATGTTGAAAATGCCGCAATGGAAGGAAATAAAATGGCTGTTTTAGCGGAAAATATGTATGCTCAAAAAATTGCTAATTATATTGCTGTGTATAACAATATGCTTGGTGGAGCTGATGCTATAGTATTTACTGCTGGTGTTGGTGAAAACAGTGCAAGAATGAGAAAAATGGTTGTTGATAGAATTAAATCATTAGGTGTAAAACTTGATGATACGTTAAATAATGTTCGTGGAGAATATAAGAAAATTTCTGCTGAAGATTCTAGTATTCCAGTTTATATTTTACCAACTAATGAAGAACTTTTAATTGCCCAAGATACAATGAAGTTAAAAATTGAAATGGGTGATTAATATAAATAAGGATATATACAAGAAAATATTTAAATTAATTAAAAAATATGATGAGATAGTTCTTGCTAGACATATTGGACCAGATCCAGATGCCGTTGCAAGTCAAATTGCTCTTCGTGACTCTATTAAACTTACATTTCCAAATAAAAGAGTATATGCAGTTGGTGCGGGTGTAAGTAAATTTAAGTACTTAGGTTCTTTAGATAAACCTGATTTTAATAGTTTAACAAATAGTCTTTTGATAGTACTTGATGTACCTAACTTCTATAGAATAGATGGAGCAGATGATTTAGATTATAAAGATATAGTTAAAATAGATCATCATCCTAAAGAGGATATAATAGGTACAGCGGATTTTACATCAAGTGATTATTCCTCAACATGTGAAATGGTTGCAAATCTTATTTATGAAACAAAACTTGTTATGGATAAAGATATTGCAGAAAAACTATTTTTAGGAATTGTTTCTGATAGTGAAAGATTTTTATTTAAAAATACTACTGCGGGAACATTTGAAATGGCAGCTAAATTATGTAAGGATTATAATCTTGATTTTACAAATCTTTATGCAAATCTTTATCAAAAAAGTTTTAATGAATGTAAGTTTGAGGCTTATATAATTAATAATTTAATAATTAGTGATAATAAGTTTGGATATATTTTAATTGATAATAAAGTAGTCGAGGAATATAAAGTAGATTTATCTGCGGCATCAGTACTTATAAACAATTTTAATTTTATTGAGGAATTAAATGTATGGTGTTTTATTACTTATGATGAAAGAAATGAAATATATAAAGTAAATATTCGTTCACGAGGACCAATTATTAATGAAGTTGCCTCTAAATATAATGGTGGTGGACATCAATATGCATCTGGGGCAAGAATAAGTGAAAAGAAAGATGTTGATGCTTTAATAAAAGATTTAGATGAAGCAGCATCAAATTATCTTGCTGAGGAACAGAATTAAATTTGAAAATAACTAGTATAAAATTAAATAAAAATGGTAAGTATGTAGTAACAATTGATAATGAAAAATATAATTTATATCAAGATACTATTTTAAAATACTTACTTTTTTCTAAAAAAGAAATTGATAATACTTTATTTGAAAATATTATAAAGGACAATAACTTCTATGATGCATATTATAAAATTATTAAATTTGTAAGTATTCGTCTTCGAACAGAAAATGAAATTAGAAAAAAACTTAATACTTTATTTATTTTAAAAAAAGATCAAGATAAAATAATTAATAAACTAAAAGAGCAAGGCTACCTAAATGATGAACTATATATAAAATCATATATAAATGATAAAATTAATCTTTCTTTAGAGGGACCAGAAAAAGTTAAAAGAGATTTATTAAAAAATGGTTTTAAAAAGGAAGATATATTAAAATATTTATGTTTATTTGAGGATATTAATGAAGAGAGAATAAATAAAATAATTAATAAAAAACTTAAAGCAAATCATAACTTATCTAAAAAAATGTTTATTGTTAAAGTAGGGAATGATTTAAGAAATTTAGGTTATACCAATTATAGAGAAATACTTGAAAATATTGATTTTGATGATAAAGATATTTATCAAAAAGAATATGATAAAATATATAATAAACTTATTAAAAAATATCCACCTGAAAAGGCAGATATTCTTACAAAACAAAAACTTTATACAAAAGGATTTTAAAAAACATCAGTTTTGGCTGATGTTTTAATTTTAATTATTTTTTGTAACTTTGAATGTAACAGTGGCAGTTCCACCAGTTGCAATATCACTAAGATTAACAGTAAGTAGTCCATTAGAATTATTATATGTATACTGACTTGATGTAGCGGCTGAACCATTAATTGTAACACTATCTGGTACAAATGTAACAAGCGTAGTATCAAGAGTGTCAGTAATTACTGGTGATGTATAAGTTTGTCCAGTTGTGTTATTAATGGTTAAAGTATAAGTAAGTTCACCATCAGCCCAAGATGTTTTATCAGCACTTTTAACAGCGGTTAAACCGTTTATAACATTCACCCCCAGTGTATTCGAAGTAAGAGTAGTAGTTTGCCCGTCTATAGTTCCCGATACATTTGCTGTATTATTTAATTCATTTATCAATTTATTACCTCCATAATAATTATATGTTTTTTAAATTTTATTAATTAATTAAATAGTCCTATTTACGTGCAAAATTATTGCAATTTCTAATTAAGATACTTGTTACTTTTACAGTGTTACTTGCTATATCATTTAAATATGCTGTATTATTTAATACAAAAACTTCATTTACTTTTTTAGAAACAGAGTAGGTAACTGTTACTATTTCATTTGCATTTATATTTAAATTATTAATTTCTAATTGACCTGTTGCTTTATTATAAGTAAATGGGTAAGAACTATTATTAACTAAAACACTACTTGGTATAACATTTGCATATTTTGGATTAATAACATCTTTGAAAATGCCATTTGTAATATTTGAATTTGAATTATTTGTGATTGTAATTGAATATTTTAATATTCCATCTGACCAAATATTTTTATTAGCTAATTTAGATATAGAAAGTGGTGAACTTGGAACTTCAACAGAAATTATATTAGATGTTATGGTGGTATCTAAATTATTAATTTTACCAGTAACTAAAAAATTATTTAAAACAGTATTCATAAACCTCCATATTATAAAATATGCTTACATAAAAAAAGATATCATTATAGATACCTTATTTTGTTGTATTATTTTTTTCTTGTGTTAAAGATGCAAGTGTATTTGAAATATAATTTGAATATTGAGTAGCAAGTGTAGAATCTTCGATTTCCATACCTTTTTCTTTACGGTAATGTTGAAGAGCATTTACAGAAATTGTATTATCTTTTTTCATTTTTTCTTTTGCTAAAGTTTCAATAATTTGCTGTTTAACATCTTTTAAATCTTTTTTATCATAAGTTTTATTTCTCATTATAACATGATATCCATTGTCAGTTTTAACAACTTCAGTGCTATATGATCCATCTTTTAAAGTATATGCTTTATTTATAAGATTTGTGTATGAGTCTCCCAATTTAGTTTTGTTAACTTCACCTAAAGAACCACCTTTATCTTTTGTTGATTCATCTTCGCTATATTTTTTAGCAAGTTCTGAGAAAGCATCAGCAACTGACGAACCTTTTTTAACTGCATCCTTAAGTTCAGTAATGATTGATTTGGCTTTTGTTTCTGCTTCAGTTTCAGCTTTTTTCTTTTCATCATCATTCATTTTATCAGTAACTTGTGGTGTAATTAAAATATGACTAACTTCAATATCATTTTCCATATTTTTATAGTAATTTTCAATTTCTTTGTCAGTTATTTTTTCTTTTGCATAAGCCTCTACAGCATATGATTGCATGTAACTTAAATAAATTTGATCTTTATATTCCTCTAAAGTAGAGAATCCATAATATTGTTGTATAGCAGAAAGTAATTTTTCTTCTGAATCATAACTTTCTTTTAATGCACTTAGATAACTTTCTGAAGCCTTTTTTGCTTTTTCAATATTATCTTTAAAAGTTTCCTCTAAAACTTTTTTATCTATCATATTTACAAGTATAGATAAGGCATATTTGTCTTTCATTTGTGTATATAAATCATCTACACTGATTTTATCACCATTTTTAAAACTTACTACTGCATCCTTTCCATTTTCTAATTTTGGTACTTTTCCACATCCTGTTAAAAGAAGTGTAAGTGCCATAGCTAATACTATTTTCTTTTTCATCTTTACCTCCATAAGTTAATTATAGCAATTATAAGGGAAAAATACAATAAAAATAGGTTATTGTTAGAAATTATTATATGTAAAAGAAAACTAAATATGAGTGTCAAAATTAATTATTTAGCATTTAATATTATGAAAAGACAAAAAGGAGGAATTTTATATGAATCATTGTGGAAATGGTCTTGGAGCTGCGATTATATTAGTATTATTTATACTTCTTATAATCATAGTTGGTGCATATATTTAAGGGTGTAATATGAGTTGCTGTAATAAAAAAAATCCACCTGAAAACTGTTCAAATGGATTTAATAATTATTTTTTCATAGTATTAATTTTATTTATCTTACTTGCAATAATAATGGGACCAATTTTCTAGGGAAAAGCAAATGCTTTTCTTTTTTTTGTGCTTAAGAAAGATTTTAAAAAAAATGAACTAATTGCTAGTTCATTAATTTACAGGTTTGACATTTATATTTTGATTAAGTGAAGTAAGAATATTTTTATAATCTTCATAAATATTTTTATAATCTTTATTATATTCTTCGCTCATTTTACTAAATGGTATTACTTTATAATCACGATGATTTTTATTATAAGTATAAGTTAAATCAGCACCTAAGTTATTTACTTTAACTTCTGCATTTCCATCTTCATAAGTCGTTTTTGTTATGTCCATTGAAGCAAGAACTCCAACAACACCTTTATATCCAATTGAGGAAATTAAATCACCTTGATTAGAAATAAAATTGCCAAGTGAATAAAATACTACAGTATTTCCAATTATATCAAATGGTTGCAAACAGTGTGAATAAGTTCCTAAAATGATATCAACACCTAAAGATGCTAGATAATTTGCTATTTCTTTATTAGCTTGTGTAGGAACTGTTTCATACTCAGCACTTGCTTTATGCCAATGCATTGCCACAATTACAACATCAACTTTAGTTTTTAAATCTTCGATTTCCTTTTTAGCGGTTTCTTCATCATATAAATCTATTTTATATTTAATATTACTAACTGAATTATCAAGACCATTTAAAGTATTTGTATAATTTAAAAAACCATATTTAATTCCATTTTTTTCACCAATATTATATTTATTTTCTTTACTTTCATCTTCATTAAAACCATCAAATATAACATTTTTGCTTTTCCAATAATTATATGAATTAGTAATACAAGTATCTGATGCATAAGTACAATCAGCACTATGATTTGAGGCAAGTGATATCATATTAAATCCAGCATCAACCATTGCATCACCAAACTCTGATGGAGAATTAAAGTAAGGATAAGAACAATAACCTGGCATATTATATTTACAGTTAAATCTATCAGTTAGTTTACCACCAAAAACAGTTTCTTGATTATAATATTTTATATCATAATTTTTGATTTCCTCTTTAACAAGTTCAAGTTGTGGTGCAAAATTAAAACTTTCTGTAGAATTATCATAAGCACTAATATAAACAGGATTATGTAAAAGAGCATCACCAGTGGCCACTAAAGAGATTTTATTAACTATAGGGTAAGTAATCTTATTTTCATTAACAAATTTATTAAAATTAAAATCTTTACCACCATTTTTATTGATAATCCAGTAGGAAACAATTGTTAAAGCAATTAATATTATAAATATAAAACAAATTTTAATACTTTTTTTAATTCTTCTTTTCTTTTTCATAATAACTCACTACTAAATTATATACTTCATCTACCTTTTTAGAAGGTTTAACCTTATAATTTGGCATAATGTGTAAATGTAAATGTTTAATTTCTTGTTTATCACCATAGTTTATAGAAAATGTACATCCTTTTTCATTAGTAACATCCATTAAAACTTTAGCATATTTTTTAGCAACCTCAAACATATGAGATAAAGTTTTTTCATCAACTTCATAAATATCTTCGAAATGTTTTTTAGGAATAACTAAAGCATGTCCATCACAAATAGGGAATTTATCCATAATAAGGACTAATCTTTCATCTTCATAAATAGTCATTCTTTCTTTTTCATTTTGTGCAATATTGCAAAACAAACAATTCATAATTACCTCCGTTAAAACTATTATATCAATTATTTAAACCAAACACTACCTAAATTTACATTATCACTTTGTGGAGCAGGATCAGGATATTCAAATTTTACAAGTAAGGGCATTTTAAATGCTGTACCAAAACATAAAGCATTACCTGGTAAAATTGATTTCATTTTTTCAGCATTTTCCTCGCTCATGAAGGGAACAACCTTTTTAATATAAGCAATATCAGTAGGGTGAGTCATTTTAAATATTATAAAGTTATTACATTGACTTAATGTAGTTTCACTTATTTCTGATGGCCTTTGTGAAATAAGACCTAAAAGTATACCATATTTTCTTCCTTCTTTAGCAATTCTTTCAAATATATTATAACCAAGTACATCGCTATCAATATCATTTTGAACATATCTATGGGCTTCCTCGATTATAATATTAAATGGTTTAGAACCTCTTTCTTTTAAAGATGTAACATAGTTAAATATTAATTTAGAATATATTTTTACAAGTGATTTACCAAGTCTTTCAGTAACATAATTAATATTAAAGTTAATTATTTGGGCTTTTTTACCATTTTGAGTATGTAATATTCTATCAATATAACTTTCTAAACTTATATACTGCGGATATTCAAAATATTTTTTATTATCACTATTTAATATGCTATCAAGTCTAACTTTTAAAATATTCATCATATTAAATACACTATCATTTTTCCATACACCTTCATCAATAAGGGCAAATTCTAAGGCATTTGATACATCTTGTAAAGTAAATGGAAAAGTTCCATCAGGAAGTGAAAAAGTTACTTCATCACCAATAAATTTTTGCAAAAAGTCAGTTACTTGTTCAATAGCATTAATTTTATTATGGTCATCAACTCTCATACATTGTCTAAATGTACGATAATATCCAGGTTCACTAATTTCACTTTCAAGATTTATTTCATCAGTATGAGTTTTAGTAAGAACACCGATAACTTGATCTCTTATTTGAGGACCAGGTTTACCACTTATTAGTATATCAAGAAGAGCTTTAGCTAAAATTGTATTTTTATAAGCTTTTACAGTTTCATCATCTTTTATAAATAAATTTACATATCTAAGAGTTTTTTCAATTAAACTTAATTGAGATTTATCATTTGCTTCGAGAAGTAGTGCATATTCATCGACTCCTAAAAGCCATGGAGGTAAAAGAAGTATTTCATCATTACTATTTAAATCAGTATTATAAGTTTTATAGGCAAAAGTTGGTTCATTATTTAAGTAATTAAAGGCTTTTGCATATTCACCATAAGCATCAAATATTATAATATTTGGTTTATCATTCATATTTTCACTTTTCATTAGATTTTGCATAATTCTTGTAAAACCACAACTTTTACCACTTCCAGAGGATCCAAATATAGCAAAGTGTGAACCGAATAAACTATTGATATCAGCATTAATATAGGCATTTTCATAAAATGGACTTTTACCCATAATTAAGTAATTATTTTTAAAACCTACAATATTTTTTACAAAGTCATAATTAAGTAAATATATTACACTTGCAAAAGAGGGCTTTTCATCAAATCCATAAATAAAGTCATTATTTTCCAATTTTCCTAAAATATTAACTTTACATTTTGTTAGACTAAGCTCAGTTATTTCTCCAATAAAAGATTTATTAGTATCCTTTATTAAAACATAAAGGTTTATTAAGTTAGTGGTCTTCTTTACATCAAGTGCAAGTTTAACCTCAATTTGATTATTAATAATTTGTTCTATAGTTCCTATCATATCAATACCTCTTTACTCTAAAAATATTATATCAAAACCAGTTTTCTTTTACAATAAAATTGAATTATTTAATATGTAAAAAAATTTTGTAAAAACATTATGTGGAATTTCAATTGTACTTAATGCATTGTTTTCAATGTGCTTATTTATAATTTATAAAAAGAAAACTAAAAAATAGATAATCAATAACTGGTTCTTTATTTTTTATATTAAATCTAGGTGTCAAAATATAAAATTTATGCTATACTAAAATAGTAGTGTAGGTGTAATAAATGAATATAAAGGGATTAACAAATACTGAAGTTGAAGAAAGAAAACAAAAAGGTTTAATAAATTATGTTGATGAACCAAAAACTAAAACTATTAAAGAAATTATTAAGACAAATGCTTTAACTTATTTTAACTTTTTAAATATTGCTTTAGGTTTAATGGTTTTAATAAGTGGAATAGTATCTGGAAAATTTTTATATGCATTAAAAAATTGTCTTTTTGTTAATGTCATTTTTACAAATACTATAATAAGTATAGTCGAAGAAATTCTTGCTAAAAAAACAATTGATAAATTAAGTGTTATTGCCGATAGCAAAATTAAAGTAATTCGTGATGGTGAAACTATAGAGCTTACTAGAGAACAGCTTGTTTTAGATGATGTATGTAATTATGAAATAGGAAACCAGGTTGTAACTGATGCTGTAATATTATCTGGAACTTGTGAAGTAAATGAAGCTTTTATAACTGGTGAAGAAAAAATTATTACTAAAGAAAAGGGTGATGATTTAACAAGTGGTTCATTTATTATAAGTGGTAATGTTTATGCTAAGGTAATTCATATAGGAAAAGATAATTATATTTCTAAAATTACTAGTGAAACAAAATATATAAAAAAGACTAATTCAGTTATTTATAATTCATTTGAAAAGATGCTAAAAATACTAAGTGTTTTACTTGTTCCAATTGGTATATTATTTTTTATAAATCAAATGGGTATTACTAACAGCATTCCAGATTCCCTTATGAGTATGGTTAGTGCTTTAATAGGTATGATACCCGAAGGGCTTGTACTTTTAACATCATCGGCAATGGCAGTAAGTGTTATTAGACTTAAAAAATATAATGTTTTAGTTCAAGATTTATATTCTATTGAAAATCTTGCTAGAGTAGATACTTTATGTTTAGATAAAACTGGTACAATTACCGAAGGATTTATGGAAGTAAAAAAAATTATTCCTCTTAAAAAAGAAAGTGAAAAAGATATTAAAGAAATTTTAGCATCTTATGTAAATGCACTTTCTGATCCATCACCAACTTTTAAAGCAGTAGAAAGTTTTGTAAGTGATATTAAATATAAGGATGCTTTTTTAGAAACATTATCATTTTCAAGTGTACGTAAGTATTCAGCGGTTAAATTTGAAAGTGATGTATACTTTTTAGGTAGTCCTGAAAATTTATATAAAGGTAAAATAAAAAATCTTTCATCTTATCAAGAAGATTATAGAGTATTACTTCTTGCAAAAGGAGAAAGTTTAAAAAATATAAAAGATATAAAACCTATTGCTTTAATTTTAATTCAAGATAAAATCAAAGAAAATGCTGATGTTACTTTAAATTATTTTAAAGAGCAAGGTATTGATATTAAAATCATAAGTGGAGATAATCCAGTAACTGTTTCTAAAATTGCTAGTAGGGCAGGAATTAGTGATATAAGAAGTGTAGATATGTCACAGGTTAGTGATGAAGAAATACCTGATATTATTGAAAGTTTTAATATTTTAGGTAGAGTTAAACCAGACCAAAAGAAAAAAATAGTTATTGCCCTTAAGAATAAAGGACATTTTGTAGGTATGACTGGTGATGGAGTAAACGATTGCCTTGCTTTAAAAGAAAGTGATTGTTCTATTGCAATGGCAAGTGGAGCAGATGCTGCCAAAAATGTAAGTCAGTTTGTACTTCTTGATTCAAAAATTGATAATTTACCTCTTATTTTAAAGGAGGGAAGAAGAAGTATTAATAATATAGAAAGAAGTTCATCACTTCTCCTTAGTAAAACAATATTTACAATAATTTTAATTATTGCTTGTATTTTCCTAAATACAGAATATTTCTTTATTCCAATTCATTTAACTTTAATAACATTTTTTACAATAGGTGTTCCATCATTTATTTTAGCACTTGAACCAAACCATGAACTTGTAAAAGGAAATTTTCTTTTGAAAGTATTCTTAAAGGCTTTACCTAGTGCTTTAACTGTAGTATTTAATGTAGTAATTATTAAGTTGTTCCAAATTAATTTTGGTCTTTCACAAGAATTATGTTCGACTCTTACAGTATTTTTAACCGCTATAACAGGATTTATATTCTTAAATTATATTTGTAAACCATATAATCTTTTAAGGGGAGTAATGATGTGTATATTATTCTTAGCATTTGAATATTGTGCGCTTTACCAATATGCATTTTTCAATATAAGTAATATTAATAAAGACACTATTTTAGTATTTATAGTTTTATTTATTTGTAGTATGTATATTTTTGATAAACTTAAATCACTTTCAAATTATATATTAAGAAAAACAAATAATATCTAAACCCCTTGCATAAATATATAGATTAATGTTATATTATAAATAGGTGAACGTGAAGGAAGTTCACGTTGCCTAATAATGAAATTAGATAACGCTATCTATGCTAGTAAAGCTAAAATAAACTCTTTTAAAAGTCTAAATAGTTTTACTAGAACATGGACGGCGTTTTCTATTTTATCTAGGTTGTAAAAACAAATCAGAAATAGTATGCATAAAAACTCGAATTTAATTATCTTATCTTTAGACATAAGCATCATCCTCCTTCCAGAATTTTTGATTTATTTCAAACCCCCTGAAAATTGGTGGCAACGCCAGTTCCTGCACGTTCGATTAAGTATTATACATGTAAATTTTTGCATTGCAACTACTTCGACAAAACATGTCAAAATAAGACATGAGTTAGTTATAAAAATATAAAATTAGCATAGAAATATGTTGATTTTTTTATTGTTTCATTTTTCTTTATGTGCTATTATTAAATTATGGTAGGAGGTTTCATGGAAGAGAAATTAGAAAAATTGATGAAAAGATTAGATAAGTCTTTGTCTAAAGATAAAACTATGAAAAAAATTTTAATTGCTATTTCAATTTTTATGTGTTTTTTAATGGTAATATGCAGTAAATTAATGTTTAATCGTATGAACAGTTATAATGGAATCATTAAATTACTATTAATTCTTATCGGAGGTATTTTTATATTTTCATCAATAGTTTTTGTTTTGGTAGCATTAGATTTATGCATTAAAAAGAATGAAAAAGTGCTTAATGTAATAAGTTTAATAATTTATTTAGCATTTCTAATATTTTGGTTTGGAAGTTTAATTTATTATGATTATTCATTAATAAATAATTGGAATAATTCAAGTTTAAAAGAACTTCTTTGTACTATATTTTTATATTTACCAGGACTATTTATGAGCTATACTACTTATAGAAAAATAAGAGCGGGGTGAATGTATGAAAAAGTTTGATAAAGTTACTAGAATAATATATACAATTGTTTATGGTGTAGCAATTTTGGCAATTTTTTTGTTTTGGAAATTTTTTGTAAAAAATATTTTTTCTAGTACCGATTCTATTTCAGTGTTTATGATATTATTTTCTATTGCTATGTTGTTTGGAATATATTCTAATGCTTGTCAAATTGTTAAATTATATAATGAAGAAACTGGTAAGAAAATGTTTAGAATTTTTAGTATTATTTTTTATATAGTGTTTATGCTAATGTGGTTTTCCTCTTTAATATATTTTGATTACACAGTTATTAAAGATTATCATGGAGATATCGGGTTACTATTATTTTCTTTTATCTTTTATATTCCAGGTTTTATAATGGTTAAAAAAGTAATAGAAACAATAAAAGAGGGGAGAACTTTATGATGGAAAAGAAAGAAAAAATCATATATGCAATTTGTTATGGAGTTTTATCATTGGCATTTGTTTTTACTAGTATTTTTATTTTTAGAACTTTATTTAAGGAACCAGGATTCATTATAATTATAAAGTTATTATATGCTATTGTTTTTTTACTAAGTTCTTATATGATTGCAACAAGTGTTATTAAAATATTTAATAAAGAGTCTGGTAAAATGATTTATAAAAAACTTTATGATAAATTTATGTTTTCTTTTATGTTACTTATATTAGTTTCATCAATTTATATGCTTTATGATTTACTAAAAAAATGGAACGAAATAGGATTGCCTGGAGCTATAGCCGCAATTTTTTTAGTTTTAATGATGCTTGTTTTTTCTATTGTTGAATTAATTAAATTATTTAAAAAAATTAAATATACGAGGTATTTATGATTTATCCAGATTATAAAAATAATATTGTTAATATAGCAGGTAGTATTGAAAAATATTTTGATTTAAAAAGTGAAGTTTCTTCACTTGGGGAAATTGATGAAGTATTAAATACTTATAAACCTAAAAATGTAGTGGTTATTTTATTTGATGGAATGGGTTATAACTTAATAAATGAAAAACTACCTAATACATTTTTAGTAAATAATATAGTTAAAAAAGTTATCTCGACTTGTCCTTCGACAACGACTAGTGCTACAACTTCGATTATGACAGGAAAATATCCTTGCACGCATGGTTATTTAGGATGGGATATGTACTATAAAAATGAAAATGCTTTTGTAACAATGTTTACAAATATATATAAAGATGGTGATAAAGAATATCCCTTTAATATTGCAGAAAAATATTTTTCTTATAAAACGATTACTGATAGAATTTTAGAAAATGGTAAATATCATTCAAAAATAGTATTTCCAATTAAATATGAAGAAACATATAAAGATATTGATGAAATGCTATCTATGATAAAATCCAATTTAAATATAAAAGAAAAAAATTATATTTATGCTTATTATATGGATCCTGATAGCATGTTACATGTAAAAGGTAATAACAGTAAAGAAGTATTATCTATTTTAAAAATGATTAATAATAAATGTGAAAGTTTTGCAAATGAAATAAAAGATACTTTATTAATTATTACAGCAGATCATGGTCATTTAGATACTGAATACATTTATTTAAGTGATTATCCAGATTTATTTGATTTAATTATTAGCAATGTTTGGCTTGAGGGAAGATGCTGCGCATTTAATGTAACTGATAAAACTTTATTTGAAAAATTATTTAATAAATACTTTTCGGAATATTTTAAATTAATGAGTAAAGATGAAGTAATAGAATCTAAATTATTTGGTCTTAATAATGAAAATAAATATTTTTGTGATTCTATTGGAGACTTTATTGCTCTTGCAAAAAGTGATAAAATATTTAAGTATAAAAGAGGAGGACATATATTTAAATCTAATCATGCAGGTTTTACAGAAGATGAAATGTATGTGCCTTTAATAATGGTGAGAAAATGAATAAAGAAGAAACTATAATAAAATATTTTTCAGGAAATTATGCATATGATTTATTTTTAATGGGAATGATATTTGGTAATCCTATCTATAGTGAATATATTTCAAATAAAGAATATTTAAATGGTGCTATAGTGGGAAATATTTCAAGTATATTTTTAGCTATTAAAGAAAAAATGGTTGATAAAAATAATAACATTTTACTTCCTATTTCCTTAATGGAAAAAAATGTAAATATAATTGCTAATAAAACAGATTGTGGTTATGAAATAAATGGTTATACTTTTAAAGATAGTTATACTTTAGTTACTACGATTAGAAATAAATTAGGTCATGGTGAATATTTGATAGATTTTGCTCATAATAGAATAATATTAAAAGTTGATGGAAATGATATAGTTATTCAAATACCAAAGCTTACAAATTTTGTTATATCATCTTTTTCCTCAACATTACAAAATTATAATACTTCCTCATTTACAAGATGTTTTGTTTATTCTAAAAGTATTATTGGTAAGGATAAAGAAAGGTATTCATTAAATGAATATAAAAATATGATTGCATCTTATTATAAGTATAATATTACAATAAAAAGAAAAGATGGAAGTCCAATTGAGGGATTTATATTTGATAGATTTAATGAAACTGTTTCTTCATTTTCAAATTCATTAAATTTAAGCGAACTTATTGATTTCGAAAAGAAAGTTAAAAATGATTATGAAGTAACTTGGAATAAAGTTAGTACTAAAAATGAAGACACGAAAATGTTAGAAAGTTTTCTATATAATAGTACAACTTTAAATACGCCATATGAAAGAGCTATTGAAATTGTTGGTTATGAAGTTGATAAATTATTTAATAAAGATAAATTTGATAACTTTAGCATGATTGCCTCAGGTGTACATAACTTATTACTACTTAATTCAATAAAAGAATTAGGAACATCTAATTATGAAAAAGTTCATGATGATATAATAAAAAAATATGGTAAACTTTATATAGCTACTGATGACTTAGCTCAAAGTTTAATATCTTCGTTTAATGCTTTATTTGCATATGGTTATGATGATGTTTTACATAATAAAAATGAATATCAAAGTTTAGATTTGGATGGTTTTGATTATTCACTTATAGATACAAGTTCGTTTAATGTAGAAGTGGAAAAAACAGATGATGGATATATTACTGATTTAGGTGTAAAGGAAAATGCTATTAAAAATAATATAAATAAATTAAATAATGCTTTAGTTAGTTGCAATAATAATTTAGCAAAAGTTACTTCGATTGGTAATCAAAAAGGTATAAATGCTATAACTAGTCAAATAAATACAATTAATGGGAATATTAATGGATATAATATTGATTTAGCAAATATTCAAAATACTTTAAATAATGTAAATAATTATGTAAGTACTTATGCAAGTCTACTTAAAAATGAAAAGATAATTAACGGCATTAGGAATAGTATTGCTCATGGTAATTACAAAGTTATACTTAAAGAAACTTTAAAAGATTCCTTAATAGAATTTACTGATTTTTATGAAGGAGAAGTTACATTTAAAGCAAGTATTAGTATTGATAACTTTGTAGAATTTTTACAAAAAAGTGCTATAGAAATAGAAAAATATTTATCTAAAGAAGAAAAATTAGTGTTAGGAAATTAACATTAATTTTTTTATAAAAAAAATTAGCAAAAGGTATTGACAAGTGCTAATTTGCATAATATAATAATGTTAGCATTTTGGTTAAGGAAGTGCTAGAAAGGACATTATGGATAATCGTCAAAAACAGTTACTAAAAGTAATAGTAGAGACTTATGTAAAGTCCGTTAAACCTGTTGGAAGTAAGTCGCTTTGTGAAAAGTTTAATTTATCAAGTGCTACAATAAGAAATGAGATGGCTATTTTAGAGGATTTAGGTTATATTGAAAAAAATCATATATCCTCAGGAAGAATACCTTCAGAAAAAGGTTATCGTTATTATGTTGAAAACTTGATGGAACCTGAAAAACTTAATGGTAGCGAAATGTTAAAACTTCAGAGAGTAGTTAAAAATCAAGATTTAGTATTATCTGATGCAATTACTAAGTGTATGGAGATAATTAGTGATTTAACAAATTATGCTTCAATAGTTTTGGGAAGTAGTAGCATGGATAATTTGCTTAAACAAGTAAGTATTATTCCAATAGATGAAAATAAAATTGTTGCTTTAGTATGTACAAATACAGGACTTGTAGAAAATAAGAAATTTGTTTTACCGGATGGTACAAATGTTAAAGAACTTATTAAAACTAGTGAAATAATTAATAAGATGCTTATTGGAACACCAATTAAAGATGTTTCACAGCATTTGGAGTTTGAAATAAAACCAATTATTGCACAGGAAATAAGTAATTATGAAAAAGTATATAATATATTTTATAATGCTTTTACAGATTTTGTTGATGAAAATGCAAATGTTACTGTAAGTGGTAAGGCTAAAGTATTAGAACAACCAGAATATGATAATCCTGATTCAATTAAAAAACTTGCATATAAACTTGAGGATGAATCCTTCATTAAGAAAGTTACAAGTATTGATGGTAGTGATGAAATTAAGGTTTATATAGGCGATGAATCGCAAATTGATGATAATACAACTATTGTAAAAAGGACTTATGATATTAATGGTGAAAAAGGTTCTATTGCAATAATAGGTCCAAAAAGAATGGATTATGCTAAAGTATATGGACTACTTGATTATGTCCTAGAACAAATGAAGAAAAAGTAGGTGATAACTTGAAAGAAGATATTAAAAAAGAAGAAAAAGTTTCAGTAAATGAAAAAGAAATTAAGAAAGATAAAAAAAATAATCATCATGAAAAATGTATGGAAGAAATCAAAAAATTTGCTGAAGAAAACAAGAAGTTAATTGAAGAAAAAAATGCACTTTCAGATAAAATATTAAGATTAAATGCTGAAATGCAAAATATGAATAGACGCTTTAATGAAGAAAAAGCTAATATTTATAAATATGATGGTGAAAAACTTATTAAAGAGATTTTACCTATCATTGATAATTTTGAAAGAGCAATATCTCTTGATGATGATAACTTAACTGATGAGCTTTCAAAATTCTTATCTGGATTTAAAATGATATATACATCACTTTTATCTACTTTAAATGCAATTGGTGTTAAAGAGATTGAAGCAATGGGTAAACAGTTTGATCCAAAAACTATGGAAGCAATTATGACTACCAGTATTATGGAAGAAGAGGAAGGCGTAGTTGTGGAAGTAATGCAAAAAGGCTATACTTATAATGATAAAGTTATAAGAGTAGCTATGGTAAAAGTTAATGAATGATAATTTTCTAGCTTTGTCACTAATTTTTAATAGTTTTGGTGAGTATCATTTAGAAAGTATTGATATTCATTCTAGACTTACATCAGAGAAACTTGATAGAGCATATTTTGATTCATTAATGGAACTTTTAAAAGTTACTAGAGGACTTATTAGTCATGAAGAGTTTTCTAGTAATTATAATCAAATTTTAAGCAATTTATCTAGTGAGGAACAAATTATTATTAATGATGAAATAGTTAAAATTGTTAATGAAATTAATTCAAATTTAGATAATGAAAATAAAATTACTCGATAAAAAGAAAGGAATGATAAATTATGAGTAAAATTATTGGTATAGATTTAGGTACAACAAATAGTTGTGTAGCGGTACTAGAAGGTGGGGAAGCAAAAGTTATTCCTAATGCCGAAGGAAACCGTACAACTCCTTCAGTAGTTGCTTTTAAAGGTGACGATGAACTAGTTGGAGAAACTGCAAAAAGACAAGCAGTAACAAATGTTAAAAATACAATTTCCTCAATTAAAAGAAAAATGGGAACAAATGAAAAAGTTGAGGCTAATGGAAGAATGTATACACCAGAGGAAATCAGTGCAAAGATTCTTTCTAAATTAAAAAAAGATGCTGAAAGTTATTTAGGAGATAAAGTAACTAAAGCTGTTATTACAGTTCCAGCATACTTTAATGATGCACAAAGACAAGCAACTAAAAATGCTGGTAAAATAGCAGGTCTTGATGTTGAAAGAATTATCAATGAACCAACAGCTGCAGCACTTGCTTATGGCCTTGATAAACAAGATGTACTTCAAACAATTTTAGTATATGACTTAGGTGGAGGAACATTCGATGTTTCAATTCTTGAACTTGGTGATGGTGTTTTCGAAGTTAAGTCTACTGCAGGTAATAACCATTTAGGTGGAGATGACTTTGATGAAAGAGTTGCTAATTATTTAGTATCAGAATTCAAAAAAGAGCATGGTATTGATTTATCAAAAGATGCTATGGCAATGCAAAGAGTTAAAGATGCTGCTGAAAAAGCTAAAAAAGATTTATCATCTATGACTACAACACAAATTTCACTTCCATTTATAACTCAAAATGAAAACAAAGAACCACTTCATATGGACATTACTTTATCAAAAGCAAAATTCGAAGATTTAAATAAAGATTTATTTGATTCTACACTTGAACCAGTTAGAAAAGCTTTAAAAGATGCTGGACTTACTGCAAAAGATATTAATAAAGTAATCCTTGTTGGAGGATCATCTAGAATACCTTATATTCAAGAACTTGTTAAAAAAGAACTTGGACAAGAACCAAATAAGAGTGTAAACCCTGATGAAGTTGTAGCAATGGGTGCTGCTATTCAAGGTGGCGTACTTACTGGTGAAGTAAATGATGTAGTACTTCTTGATGTTACACCACTATCACTTGGTATTGAAACTTTAGGAAACGTAATGACTGTACTTATTCCTAGAAATACAACTATTCCAACAAGTAAGAGTCAAGTATTCTCAACTGCTGCAGATAACCAACCTGCTGTTGATATTCACGTACTTCAAGGTGAAAGACCAATGGCATCAGATAATAAAACTTTAGGAAACTTCCAACTTACTAATATACCTCCAGCAAGAAGAGGAGTTCCACAAATTGAAGTAAAATTTGATATTGATGCTAATGGTATAGTAAACGTTACTGCTAAAGATCTTGGAACTAATAAAGAACAATCAATTACAATTACATCTTCAACAAATCTTTCTGATGAAGAAATTGATAAAATGATGAAAGAGGCTGAAGCTAATAAAGAAGCTGATGAAAAGAAAAAGGCTGAAAGTGAAGCTAGAAATGAAGCAGATTCAATGATTCTTGCAACAAATCGTGCTTTAGAGGACTTAAAAGATAAAGTTGATCCTAAAGATAAAGAAGAAGCTGAAAAATTAATTAAAGACCTTGAGGAATCTCTTAAGGGAAATGACATCGAAGATATTAAAGCTAAGACTGAAAGTCTAAATAAAAAGGCTATGGAACTTGCTGGTAAAGTATATGAGGCAAATAAATCAAATGCTGAAAATACTGAAACAACTAGTTCAAATGATTCATCAGACGATGCCCAAGAAGCTGAATATAAAGAAAAATAATAAAAGAAAGGTAGAGTATTAGGTCCTATTTCTAGGACCTAATATTTGGTTATAAAATATGAAAGAAAAAATTGATTTAAGTGCTTTATTTAAAAGTGATGAAGATGCTAAAAAGGAACTTATTTCCTTAAAAAAATATGCTAAAAATATTTCTAATTATGAAGGTAAAATATTATCTAATCCAGAAATGTTATATGAATATTTAGAGTATGATAATGAAATTTCAAAAAGACTTGAAAGGCTTTATCTATATGCTCATATTAATAATGATTTAGATTTAACAAATGAAAATTATAATGAAATGTTAGGTAATGTACTTAATTTCTTAAATGAATTATCAGAAAAAGAAAGTTATGTTGTTCCAGAATTACTTGAAAAAGATTTTAAATTTGTTAAAGAATATATAAAAAAATTTCCAAAGTTAAAGGAATATGAAAATAATTTAAAGAGTATTTATAGAGCTAAAAAATATATTAAGTCTAAAGAAGAAGAAAAAATTATTACACTTTTAACATCTGTATACTCTAAAAGTGAGGATGCAAGTGAAATGCTTCTTACAACGGATATGGACTTTGGCACTATTACAAATGAAGAAGGTAAAATCGTACCTTTAACAATATCTAACTTTAGTACTTATATTCGAAGTAATAATCAAAATGTTCGAAAAGAGGCATTTTTAAAGCTTTATAAAGAAATTAAACATTATGAAAATACCTTTAATACTATATATACAACAAAAGTAATGAGTAATAATAAGGTTGCTAAGTTAAGAGGATTTACTTCTGCAAGAAGTTTGAGTTTATATTCAAATGATATTAAAAATGATATTTATGATAATTTAATAAATGGTATTAAAAATAATTTACCTAAATTTTATAAATATTATGATTTAAAAAAGAAAGTATTAGGTTTAGATAAACTTCATTTATATGATACTTATGCAAATATTACAAAAGATTTTGATAAAAAATATACATATGATGAAGCAAAAAAACTTGTAATATCTTCTTTAGAGGTAATGGGAAATTCTTATGTAGAGGTAATTAAAAAAGCATTTTCTGATAATTGGATTGATGTATATCCTAAAAAAAATAAAAGAGATGGTGGATACTGTACATGTGCATATCTTGCTCATCCTTATATAGTTATAAATTATGAGGGAAAACTTGATGATGTATCAACTCTTATTCATGAACTAGGCCATGCAATGCATTATTACTATGCTCAAAACTTTAATACTTATGAAGACTATAATTATTCTATTTTTGTAGCGGAGGTTGCAAGTCAAGTAAATGAAATAATTCTTACAAATTATATGTTAAATCATACAGATAATATTGAGGAGAAAAAATATATATTAGATAGTATATTACAAAGATTTAAAGCAACAATGATTAGACAAACTATGTTTGCTCATTTCGAAGATAATCTTCATAACAAAGAAATGAATGGAACAGTTCTTACTAAAGAATTAGTACAAAAAGAATATTTAGATTTAAATAAATTATATTTTGGACCAAATGTTGAAGTTGATGAAGATATTAAATACGAATGTTATAGAATTCCACATTTTTATTATAATTTCTATGTTTATCAATATGCTACAGGTTATGCTGCTGCACTTAAAATAGCAAATGATATTATAAATAAGAAAGATGGAGCTTTAGAAAACTATATTAAATTTTTAAAACTTGGTTCTACATTAGATCCAGTTAAAAGTTTAAAAGTAGCGGGCGTAGATATACAAAGTCCATCACTTTATGATGAAGTATTTAAATTCTTTGATGAAAAAAGAAAGGAGTTAGAAAGTCTTTATGAATAGTAAAAAAGATTATTATGAACTTTTAGGTGTTTCAAAAACAGCCACTGACGAAGAAATTAAAAGAGCCTTTAGAAAACTTGCTAAGATGTACCATCCAGATAATAAAGAAACTGGTGATGAAGCAAAATTCAAAGAAATAGGTGAGGCTTATGCAATTTTATCTGATCCACAAAAAAGGAAAGCATATGATCAGTATGGTTCAGCTGCCTTTGATGGAACAGGTAACTTTGGCGGTCAAGGTGGATTTAATTTTAATGCCAGTGATATCGATTTAGGAGATATTCTTCGCCATGTTTTTGGAGAGGATGATGACTTCGGTTCATCCTTTACAAGTGGATTTTCCTCATTTGGTGGAGGAAGAAAGCAAAGAACTTCAAGAGGTAGTGATATAAAAGTAACTATTCCTCTTACTTTCGAAGAGGCTGCATTTGGATGTGAAAAAACTATTGAAGTTAATTTAAAAAGTTCTTGTAAAACCTGTGATGGTAAAGGTGGCTTTAATGAAAAAACATGTTCAAAATGTGGTGGTCGTGGAGTAGTCTTAGAGCAAGTTCGTTCTATATTTGGAGTAATGCAAACCCAAAAAGTATGTCCTGATTGTATGGGGAAAGGTGTTACTTATCAAAATATTTGTTCAGACTGTAAAGGAATGGGTATTGTAAATGAAAAAAAATCTATTAAAATTAAAGTTCCCGAAGGCGTTGATTCAGGTCATGAATTAAGACTTGCAGGTAAAGGTAATGCCTCTTCAAATGGTGAAAATGGTGATCTTTATGTAGATTTTGAAATAAAAGAGCATCCTCTTTTTGAAAGACAAGGAAATGATATTTATCTTGAACTTCCAATTAATGTTGCCGAGGCGACTTTAGGTTGTGAAAAAGAAATACCAACACTTACTGGTAATGTTATTCTTGAAATAAAACCAGGAACTCAAAATTATACAAAGTTAAAACTTAAAGGAAAAGGTTTAAAAAGTCCAAATTCAATTATGCGCGGTAATATGTATGTTGTAGTAAATATTATTATTCCTACAAAACTTACTTTATCCCAAAAGAAATTATTCAAGGAACTTTTAGATAGCAATCTTGATAATGAAGATGAAATAAAGGACTTTAATAGAAAAATGAAATAGTGTAAAAATCTATTTCTTTTTTATGTAAAAAATATGTAAAGTGTAAAAAATACTAAAATTTCATAATTTTATCTAAAAATATATTTTTGGATGCAATTTAAAATTTTTTTTGCAAAAAATCACTCTAAAAATATAAATTTAGAACAAAATATGCATTTTTTAGACTTTTGCTTAATTCTTTTAATTTTGCTAATATGCATTTGAAAGGAGGAAAGAATATGCCTTATGGTTTTATTAATGATAGAGCAGCTAAACTACTTTTAACTGATATAAACCTTAGAGATTATGTATGTTTAATAATAAGTAAATTATTAAAACTAAACTATGAATATGTTAAGAATAATCTAGAGCTTGTTCATAATGGTGTTAATGAAAATCAAAATATAAAAGGAAAAGATACTGATGCTTTATTTGAAAATGATTATAGCGTTATTAATTTTGAATTTAATACTGAATATAAATCAACATATATTGTAAAGAATAATATGTATGTATTTCATTTATATTTAAGACAACTTAAACCTGGTGAAAAAGAAAGAAAAATTAAACCAATATATCAAATTAATGTGAATAATTTCGATATTTATCAAAAGGGAGAGTTTATTTACAAAACACAATTATGCGAAACCACATATCATTGCATTCGTGATAACAACCTTGTTATTTATGATATCAATATGGACTTTCTAAAAAAACTAAGTTATAATGAAATTGATGGGATGCCAAGTGATAGTTTGGAAAAATTGTTTCTAGTATTTTATAATCGAGAAGATTTTAACTATGAACAGTTTTATGATGGCAATCCAATAATGGAAAGGGTAATTAAAAGGTTAGAGGAAATGTGGGAAAATTTTGATGATATGCTATATTATGATGTCGAAAAACTTAGAAAAGCTGCCGATGATGAGGCAATGAAAGAAACTATTGAAAAACAAGTTGCCGAAAAGGTAGAAAAAAGAGAAAAAGAAATTACTAAAGAAATAACTCAAAAAGTAACTGATGAAGTAACCCAAAAAGTGACTGATGAAGTTACTGTGGCAATAGCTCTCAAAATGATAAAAGATGGTCTATCAAAACAGCAAGTAATTAACTACTTGCAAATAACTGAGGAAGAATACGAAACTTTAAAAAGAAAAGTCTTTGATAAATAATTATCATTGACTTTTTAATTGAAAAACTTTCCATCTTGCAACAAAACTATATATTTGCTATAATTATTTTGAAAATAGGATGTGAAAAGTATGGATGATTTTAAAAATGAATATGATGATAGCACTAATGTTATTGTCGAAATAAACAAAAATGTTGAGGATACTTTATATGATGAAGATAAAGTATCTATTGAGGATGATGAAATGGTTGTAACTAAAGAAAAGAAAAAGAAACCTCAGAAAAATAAAAAGAAGTTTTCTTTTAAAAACCTTACTAAAAAACAAAAGATAATTTTTATAGTAAGTATATCTTTAATTGTTTTAGTAATAGCATTTATTTTAGTATATTTTCTTGTTATAAAAAAAGATAAGAAAGTAGATGATAATAAAGAAAAACCCGTTATAGTGGAAAAAGATAATTACATTTATAATAATGGTACATTAAAATTTTTGGATAAAGATGATAAAACTATTGGTGATTATGAATGTGAAAATAAAGATGAAAATAAATGTTATGTTGCATATTTAACAAGTGAAAATAAAACCGACTTACCAGTTTATTTAGATGAAAAAGAAAATCCTTTACAAAGAAGAAGTCAAATATATAATAATAAATATGTCTTTGTTCAAGATGGCGATATAATTAATTTATATAATATGATTGATAAGAAAAAAGAAAGTTCATATAAAACTATTAAAGTTGGATCTACTAAAGAGGGCATTGTAGCCTTTACTGATGAAAAAGATAAATATGGTGTTTTATCAATTAGTGATGAAATAAAGGAACTTGCTAAAGCAAAATATGATTATATTGATATATATAATAGTGATAATACATTTATTGCAAAAGAGGGTTCATCATATTATTTAATAAAGGATGATAATAAGATTTCTAAAGATTTTAGTAATGAAATTAGTGCATTTAATGATAAATTTTTAGTAAGTGATAATGTTTTATATGATTTAAATGGTAATAAAGTTATAAATAAAGAATATGATACTATTTTACTTGATAAAGATTTTGTATTTGCAGTTAACAGTAGAAAAATGACTATTTATGATAATAACTTAAATAAATTAAATGAAGAAGAAATTAAATTAAAGAGTTTAGATTATAAAACATCATACATTTTTGATGAAAAAAATACTTTAAAAGAAACTAAAAAACCTTTTGAATTTACTTATTCTAACGGAAGTCTTACAATTACTTATGATGATAAAGAAAAGACTATCAATGTTTATGAAGGAGCATTTAACTCTAAACTTGATTTTGTAAATTATTTTGATGGAAAACTTTATTTTTATTCAGATGAAGATAAAGAAAACTTAATTGGCAAATATACATGTAAAAATAAAAATGATGTTACAAGTAAAACAACTGAACTTACAAGCTGTTTTGTAGCAAAGGAAAGTAAGATTGTAAATGAAACTTCAGGATATATTCCAATATTTAATAATAGTTATGCATTTATTTCTGATAATAATAACGTTATATTATATGATTTAAAAAATAGTAAAAACTTAAGTGAATATAAAGCAGTAGATACTGGCATTGGCGTAGAAAAAGTAACTCATGTATCAGCCTTAAATAGTTTAGTATATTGTCAAAATACATCCGATGGATATGGAGCAATAACATTTGGTAGTAATGGTCCATCTGGGGTAATAGCCTTTACTGATACTAAAAGTGATGAACCATCAGGTAAAACTCTTAGCATATCATTTATGAAAGACTTACTTTTAGTAAAAAGAGAAAAGAAAAATTTCCTATATGATAAAATAGGTAATGAGATAGCATCATCAACATTTGATATTATAGATTATGTATCTTCATATATGCTTGTTAAAAACAAAGATAATTATTTAGTATATAGTATGAAAGGTAATATTTTATCTAATGAAGGGAAATATATAAAACTTTATGATAATTATTTTGCATTAGTTAAAAAAGATAACTCTTTAAATATCTATAATTACAAAGATGCTAAAAAAGGTATTTTAGATGTAAATATTCAAATTAAAGGAAATGATTCAACTTTATTTGAAATAAGTGAGGATGAAGAAAATTATATTATAAAAGTAAATAATAATAGTTATAAATTTAATAAAGCAACAGGTAATCTTGTAAGTGGTGATGGTAATGAAGAATAATAAAATGGTTCTTCCCGTTATAATTATTCTTCTGATAATATTTTTGCCTCTTACAGTAATTGGTTCTTATAAAAGTTTATCTAAGGGTACTTCTTTAGAAAATCCTAGTAAAGAACATAAATATAATAATAAATTATTTTACTATGATAGTGAAGGTAAATTATTAGGAACATATGAATGTACATCTTCAGATTGTGATGATGCTCAAACTGAAATTGATGATGAAATAAATGATTTTTATAAAGAAGGAGATAAAAATGATATTGGTGTATTTAATACTGATAATGTTTTTATTAAGGATAATGATAAAATCTATTTGTATAGTTTAGGTACTAAAATTAAGTTATTAACTTTAAATATGTTAAAAAATTATAATTCTGATATTGAGGGAAACTATTTAATAGTTAAAAATGAAGAAAATTTATATGGATTATTTGATTTAAATGTAGGTAATTTTAAAATAAAACCTAGTTATGATTATATGGCACTTGCTAATAAAACTGATGAAGACGTTATTAAAAGTGATAAAATTATTGTTGAAAAATTAAATGGATATTATTTAATAGATAAAGATGATAATTCATTAACAAGTACTTTTGGAGTTCCTATTTATGATTATAATGATAATCTAATAATATCTAAAAATAATGATATTTATTCATTTTATACTTATAATGGAGATAATATTTTATCAGATTTAAGTATAAATAATTATGAATATTTTAATGATTATATTATTATATTAACAAGTAGTTCTAATGAAATTATTATTTATAATAGTAAATCGAGTACTATAGAAAAAAGATATACACCAATTGAAACAGATAGTTTAAGTTATGAAATAAATGATAATCAAATAATTATTAAAAATAATGGTAATGAATTTGATAAGTTTGAGGAAAAGGGTAATTAACTCTTTTTTTCTTATGAAAGGTTAATATGAAATTTAAAAGAATATATATAGAAATAACTAATAGTTGTAATTTAAATTGCTCTTTTTGTAGTAAATCTTTTAGAGATAAAAGAAATATGAGTATTTTAGAATTTGAAACTGTTTTAAAAAAAATAGATAAATATACTGATTTTATATATTTACACGTTAAAGGAGAACCTCTTTTACATCCAGATTTAGATAAAATACTTGAGTTACTAGATAATTATAATAAAAAAGTTATAATTACCACAAATGGGACACTTTTAAAAGAAAAACTTGATATATTATTAAAACATAATATATATAAAATAAATATTTCTCTTCATAGTGAAAATAGTAAAGAAAGTTATTTAGAAGATATTTTAGAATGTATAAGTATTTTAAAAATAAATACAATTATTTCTTTAAGATTTTGGACTTTAGAGGAAAATAAAATGGATGATAAAACTAAAAAGTATATTAGTATTTTAAAAAGATATTTTAATATAAATGAAATTAATAATAATACTAAACTTATAGATAATGTTTATGTATCACTACAAAATATTTTTGAGTGGCCAAGTAATGCAAATAGTAATAGTGATGGATATTGTCTTGGCGGTAAAAGTCATATTGGTATATTATCTGATGGCAGTGTAATAATATGTTGTCTTGATGGTGAAGGAGAAAGTAATTTAGGAAATATTTTTTATGAAGACTTATCTTTTATACTAAATAGTGAAAAATACCATAATATTATAAATTATTTTAAGAATAATAAATGTTATTTAGATATTTGCAAAAAGTGCACATATAAAAATAGATTTAAGTAAGATTTTTATTAATAAATTACTAAAAAAATCATATATTTTTTACTACTTGACAAATATAATAGATATGGTATAATTTTTATCGACAAATTAAATTAGCAAGGAGAGAAAGAAAAAATGAAAAAAGATAGTTTTATAATTACCGCTGAGGGATACCTTAAACTTGAGGAAGAATTAAATGAACTTAAAAATGTACGTAGACCTCAAATAATTAAAGCATTAAAGGATGCTAGAGCTCAAGGAGATTTATCTGAAAATTCTGATTATGATGCTGCAAGAGATGCTCAAGGTAAAGTTGAATCAAGAATTAAAGAACTTGAATATAGACTTGAACATAGTGAAATAGCTAAAATTGAAAAGGGTGGTAAAGTAAGTGTTGGATCCACTGTTACAATTGATGATGATGGTGATGAAGACACTTATAAAATAGTTGGTTCTGCTGAAGCTGATGCATTTAATAACTTAATTAGTAATGTATCACCTTTAGGACAAGCATTAATGTCTCATAAAGAAGGAGATATTGTTACTGTTGAATCACCTAACGGACAGTATTCTGTTAAAATTCTAAAAGTATGTTAATTGCATACTTTTTTTATTGTAAAATATAAAAAAACTAGTCAAATTGACTAGTATAGTAAATGTGTCCTAGACACTTGACTATGTACTTAAATAAGTACAATTATGAAGTATTTCTACTTCAGGCTTTCGCCTTTGCGATTTAATTGTACTATATATAATATGCATAAATCAAGTAAAAGTATACATTTTAAACTATAATTTATAGTTCGTATATTCTTAAATATAATAAAAAAGCTCTATTCTTTCTATATAAACTTTTCATGTACAAAACGTAATATTTCAAATTGAACAGAGGTCTTATACGATATTAGTATTAATTTTAGTGATAATTGTTAATGTTAGTATACTTACACTCAATATATTTTTTGACAAAAACATGTTTATATTTTACAATACATTTAAAATTTAGATGTAAAAAAATAATTTTTTTGTAAAAAATACTTTTAGAAACTATTAAAATGTGGTATCATTTTAATAGATAGTAGAAAGGTATTTTTATTATGAAATTAAAAGATAAAATAGTTAAAAATAGAGTAGGAATATTAATATTTATTGGTGTTTTATTAGTAGTAACAATTATTATAGGTATTTCTTATGCATATTTCTTTAATATAGAAATTAAAAATAATAATACTATATCGGGTAATATTAATACTAAATATTATACATTTGAAAGTAGTGGTAATAGCACTTTATCATTAACTATAAATCAAAGTGATTTAGATATGGCAAATGCTAGTAATGATTATAGTTCTTTTGTAAGTGGAAATGGTGGTAATATTAATGTTTCACTTAATACAAATGGACTTAAAAAAGTATATTGTAGTTATGATTTAGTATATATTCCAAGTACAGCATATACTCCAAGTAGTGGAGCAACAAATGCAGGTTTAAAAGAATTTACTTTAAGTGGTACTTCAGATAAAGGAAATTCATTTAGTGAAATAGATGTATCGGGTTCTAGTGCAGTTACATTAATAAGTGGTATAAAAATTTCTACAGATACAAATATTTTAGAAAAATGGTCTTTTACTGCTAAATATTATAATTTAGATGTTATTCAAGATAATGTAGTTGGTAAAACTTTTAAAGGTAATATTAAAGTAGCCAATACAAATTGTTCATTTAATGAGCAAATACTAGGTGGAGATTATGTATTATTAAAAAGTACTGGTGCTTCTTCCGTAGCGGAGGCTAAATCGCAAATAGAAAGTAAACCAAAACCAGATTTTAGTACAGTAACAACCGCAAGTGATAAGGGTATGTATTCAGCACAAGATGATTTAGGAACATCTTATTATTTCAGAGGAGCAGTAGATAATAACTGGGTAAAATATGGTAAGTATACTAAAGACATGTATAATTGTAATAATGGTACGATATCTGCTACGGATACAGGTAATTCATGCACAAAAATAGCATCAAGTGGTGATGATATATATTGGCGAATAATTAGAATAAATGGTGATGGTTCAATAAGAATGATATATAGTGGTGTAAAAGCACCAACAGAAAGTACAAAGGTAATAAAAACAGAAGATACTTCATTAGGAAATAGTCAATTTAATGAAAGTCTTAATAGTGCAGAGTATGTAGGATATATGTATACAGTAGGAGAGCAACATGGAACAAGTCAAAGTAGTGTAATAAAAACATATTTAGAAGATTGGTATGCAAACTATACAAATTTAAATGCAACTGGAACAAAAATAACAGATCAAATATATTGTAATGATAGAACAGCATCGACTTCAAATGTAGCATATTCAACTACAAATTATACAACCTTAACAAGTTGGAATTCAAAGGGAACACGATATTTTTATGGAGCGAATGGTAGAGTATGGAATAATCCAGTGTCACCTGATTACATATGTCCAGTAGCCAGTGATAAATTTACAACAACAACAGTCAAGGGTAATGGTAAGTTATCTTATCCAGTGGGATTAATATCAGCGGATGAAATAACTTTTGCTGGATTACCAACAGGAAAAGCAAATAATAGTTTTTATTTATATACTGGAGATTATTATTGGGCGGGCTCCCCTCGTGCTTTCGGTGGTAGTTCTTTTGCTGGTGGGTTCGTTGTGCGTGGTGATGGCGCTCTGAACGTTGGCATTGTCAATAGCAATGTTGGGGTCCGTGGTGTAGTTTCTCTATCCTCTGATGCTAATTTAATCGGTGATGGAACTTGGAATAATGTATATGAAGTAGCTAGCGATAAACCAACAGTAAAAAATATAAGTATAAGTGGCAAAAATGTTACAGCAACACTTAGTGGTGAAAAAGGTCTTACTGGTTATGCAATTAGTAAAAGTACTAGTACACCAAAAAACTGGGTTTCAATAAGTGGAAAATCTTATAATTTAAATACTAATGTTCAAGAAGAGGGAAGAAATTATTTATGGGTAAAAGATGCAAAAGGTAATACAACTACTCAAGAAATTGTTGTTCTTCTTGGAACATCATTTGATACTACATTCGTTGCAAATAATAACGATTTGTTTAATCATAATGGTATAAGATATGAAGGGGCTAATCCAAATAATTATATATGTTTAGATAATAATACAACTGGTAGTTGTTCTAATAAAGAGTTATTATTTAGAATAATTGGATTATTTGAAGAAGAACTTACTGGTAGTAGTATTATGAATAATAGTAAATCAAAATTATTAAAAATAATTTCTACAACCGATTATGGTACTAGTAGGTGGGCAGCAAGTACAGTAAGTACAAATAACTATAATTTAAATAACTGGGAACAATCTGATATTGCTACTACGATAAATAATGATTATTTAGGTAACTTATTTAATATAAGTGAATTTCATTCAAAATTTGCAAATCAACATAATGGTATGGCACAAGCTAAATGGCATTTAGGAGGAGCAAATAGTTCCACATATAATTGGGAACAGGTTACAGCAGCAAATATGTATGCAATAGAAAGAAATACAAGTGCAGTTTATTCTTCAAATCCACCATATCTTTTCGGCTATGTTGGACTTATGTATCCAAGTGATTATGGTTATGCTGCAAAAGGATGTCAATCAACAAAATTATTTGAATTAAATAATAATCAAACTTGTTTAGATAACAATTGGTTATATCAATCTCAACTTGATACATTTGGTGGAAATGTTGATGAATGGCTTATTTCTCCAAGCAGTGAAAATGATAATAACGTATCCATAATAAGAAGACAAGGATATATACAAGCCTCTGGAATAGATTCAACTGATGAATATAATTATAGACCTGTATTTTATCTTGACTCTAAAGAATTAAGTATTGCTGGAGGAGAAGGAACAAGTACAAATCCATATCACATTAGATAAAAAGGATGGTAAAAATTTATCATCCTTTTCATTAAATTATAAAAAATAAATTTTATAACTTTTTTATTCAATTAATTTTCGCAAATTATTGAAATTTAGATTAAAATATGCTAAGATTTTATCGTAAGGTAGATAGTAAATAGATAGTTAATTTAATCATTTGTTTACCTATATTATTTACATAGTTAATAAAAATAATTATTAAGTATAATTTTTAAATTATATAACATGAAAGAAGGTTTATATGAATAGTAATAAAAAAACATTAACAGCAATTTTAATATTACTTGTAATGTGTACAGGAATATCTATTTCTTACGCATTTTTTAAGGTTACTAGTTCTAATAATAATGCAAATACTAATGTTACAATAAATGGGGCAGCACTTTGTATGTCACTTCAGTTATCCTCAGATAATATTACAATATCTAATGAATATGCTGTACCTATATCTGATAAAAAAGCATTAAGTTCTAATACATATAAAACTTCAGTTACTATAACAAATAATTGTAATACTAGTCAATCATTTAATTTACTTCTTGTACCAAATAGTTCTAATACAATGCCAATTAAAGCATTAAAATATGCTTTAGTTGAGGAAGGAGTTACTCCAACAACTGGAACACTTATATCAAATGAATATTTATTAGATAGTACTATTCAAAAACAATTATTAGCTATTAAAAATGAAACATTAAAAAATGGATTTAGTGTAGGAAGTGGAACAGTTAGTTCTGGAACTAAAACATATAATTTATATTTATGGATAGATAAAGATGAAGGAAGTTTAGGTAATGGCTCCACTATGAACAAATCTTTAAATGCTTATTTAACATTAGGAAGTGGAACAAATACTTTTGATTTGCGACTTTATCAAACTATTAGTAATAAATATGAAAATGGTGATGAACATGTTAAATTGTATAATCCAACTGAATACGGTGATAATACTACTTATGATAATAGTATATACTATTATCATGGTGCTGCCCAAAATAATAATTTATTATTTGGTGGTTTTTGTTGGAAGATAGTAAGAACAACAGAAACTGGTGGAGTAAAAATAGTATATAATGGTGTACAAAAAGATGGTTCTTGTAATAACACTGGAACGGATTCGCAAATAGGAAGAAGTGCCTTTAATAGTAGCTCTAATTCTCCAGCATATGTTGGGTACATGTATAATACAGTTTATACATATTCTATTAAAAATTTATCATCAGAGTCAAGTGTAGTTTTGGGAAAATCATTTACTTATACCAATGGTACTTATACACTAAATAACACCAAAACTATAAATGATTGGTCGAATGAATATAATACAATAAATAATACACATTACACTTGCTTTAATTCTAGCACAACTTGTGAATCTATTTATTATGTTTTATTAGCTAATAATGGTGGAGCATATTATATATCTTTAACTGGAGGCAAATCTGTGGACGATGCCTTAAATGAAATGCTGTATGCAGACGATGTAAACAAATACGATAGTACAGTTAAAGCATATATAGATAATTGGTATAAAAACAATTTAAAAAATTATGAAGAAAAACTTGAGGATACTGTTTTTTGCAATAATAGAACAATTAAATCAAAGGGTTTTTTTGATACTAATGAAAGTGTAACCACTGGAACAAATGTAAGTGTTGATTTTAATACATATAATTATAGTTTAGCATGTGCTAATGAAACTGATAGATTTAGTATGAAAAATGTAAAAGCTAAATTGATTTATCCTATAGCAATGTTGTCTTTAAGTGAGGTTATGCTTGCAAATAAAGATGTAGATGTTAAAGATAGTTATTTAAATGGAAATGACTTTTGGACTATTAGTCCAAATAGTGCTTCAACATATCAGCCATATAATTTAATTAAAGCATTATGGAATGATTCAATTAGTTCACAGGATAGTACCATTCCATTTGGTGTAAAACCTGCTGTATCATTGAAACCAAATATTGAATATGTTTCTGGAGATGGCAGTTATACTTCACCGTTTGTGATTGAATAGGTTCTTATGTTATTAGAAAAATATTTGAACTGAAAGATTTAATTTGATAATAATAAAAAAATTCAAATTTAAGTTTATAATTTATTAAAATTAGTTTTAAGATTAGGCGTGAAAAGAATTTATGTACATTGTGAATTACTATAATTGAAAATTAAAATATATAAATTGTATGAGTATATTGTAAAATAGTTTTTAAATTTTTGATAGATTGATATTAAGATTCTCATTTTAATATCATTTTTTATATAGTTAAATTTTTTTATAATCTTTTTTGTAAGCTCACAAAAGTTGAAAATATTTTTAAAATTAAATGTGGGTTGAGTCCATTGAACAATCGTGCTTTGATAAATAATTGATATTCAAAATTGTAATTAAGGTAAAAAAGGTTTTGGTTATTTTAATTCTTTTTACTATTAATATTTTAGTTATATAAATTTTGTTAAAATGCAAAAGCATCTTTTTCTGTGGTTAAAAAAATATAAAGGTAGTATTTAAAAGTATTCCTAAGTTTTCAAACTAAAATATTAATTGAAATAAATCATTATATTTTATATAATATAGTGGTAAAGGATAAGATATGATAGAAAGATATGAAGAATATTTAAAATATGAACTTAATTATTCAAATTATACAATAAAAGAATATATAATTCATGTAAAAGAATTTCTATTTTATTGTGATGAAAATAAAATAGATTATTTAAATATTAATAAAGATATAATAATAGATTATTTAAAAAAAATAGATAATTTATCTAATAAAAGTATAAGTGCTATATTAAGCTCATTAAGATGTTTTTATAACTATTTATTAGATAATAAAATGATTGAAGTAAATTATTTTAAATTAATTAGTAATCCTAAATTAGAAAAAAAATTACCAACTTTTTTAAATTATGAAGATATTAGAAAAGTAATTGATTCAATCGAAGAAACAGACACTTTATCTATTAGAAATAAAATGATTATAGAACTATTATATGCAACTGGAATAAGAGTTAGTGAACTAAAAAATATTAAAATAAAAGATATAAATTTTAGTGAAAAAAGTATTAAAGTAATGGGAAAAGGTAGTAAAGAAAGAATAGTATTTTTTAATAATCATTCACTTATAGCTATAAATAAATATTTGGAAAACAGAGGTTTTAATAATGATTATTTAGTTCTTAATAATAAAGGGAAAGAAATTACTGTAAGGGGAATTGAACTTATAATAAAAAATGTTATAGATAAAGCATGTTTAAAAGTTCATGTTTCACCACATACATTTAGACATACTTTTGCTACACACATGCTTTCAAATGGATGTCCTTTAAAAAGCGTCCAAGAACTTTTAGGACATGCATCATTATCCTCAACAGAAATATATACACATATAACTGATGATTATATTAAAAGTGAATATCTCAAAAATATGCCACGAAGATGAGATTGTTCTTGTAAAAAGAGTTTATTTATTATATAATATGGAAAGAAAAAAGGAGAGAAATATAAATGAAAAATGTACATGAAATTGAAATTAAACTTACTACTGAATGGGAAAAATGCTTAGATGATGCATTTAAGAAAAAAGTTAAGGAAACTAAAGTAGACGGTTTTAGAAAGGGAGCTTGTCCAAAAGATATATTTATCAAAAGATTTGGTATTGAAAGTCTTTATATGGATGCTGTTGATGAAGCAGTAGCAGTTGGTTATAAAAAAGCTTTAGAGGATAATAAAGATATTAATCCAGTTATTGAACCAAAAGTAGATATTAAAAATATTTCTGCAAAAGAAATAGAATTTAAATTTACTATTATAACTAAACCAGAAATTACTTTAGGAGATTATAAAAATTTAGGAATTAAAAAAGAAGAAGCTAAAGTAAGTAAAAAAGAAATTGATGAAGAAATTAAAAAATTGCAAGATAAATTTGCTGATTTAATTGTTAAAGAAGATGGTATTATTGAAGAAGGTAATACTGTAGTAATTGATTTTAAAGGAACTGTTGATGGAGAGCCTTTAGAGGGTGGAAGTGCTGAAAATTATTCACTTGAGATTGGAACTCATTCATTTATTCCAGGTTTTGAGGAAGGCTTAGTTGGTCATAAAACTGGTGATATCGTTACTTTAAATCTTAAATTCCCTGAGGATTATGTAGAAAATCTTAAAGGAAAAGATGTAGTATTCGAAGTAAAAGTTAATGAAGTAAAAGTAAGAGTTTTACCAGAAATTAATGAAGAATTCTTTAAAGATTTAGGATATGAAGATATCAAAACTAAAGAAGAATTAGAAAATAAAGTAAAAGATGAACTTCAAAAAGAAGAACAAGCTAAACTTGATGATATTCATTTAGATAAAGTTTTAGATAAAGCAATGGAAAATATGAAAATTGAACTTAACGAAGAAATCGTTGATGATGAAATTCATAGAATGATCCACGAATATGAAAGACAACTTAAAATGCAAGGTTTAGATATGAATAAATATTTTGAACTTACTGGTGATACTGAAGAAGGACTTCATAAAAAAATGGAAGGTGAAGCTACAAAAAGAGTTAAATGTCGTTATTTAATCGAAGAAGTTGCTAAAAAAGAAAATATTGACTTTACTAAAGAAGAAGTTGATGCTAAAGCAAAAGAAATGGCTGAAAACTATGGTATTACAGTTGATGAATTAATTAAAGCATATGGAACTATTGATGTAGTTAAATATGATATGACAATGCATAAAGCATTAGAAATTATTAAAGAAAATAATTAGTATATTAACTTTTGAGCAGATTAATTTCTGCTTTTTTTATTTGAAAAATTTTTGTTTTAGTTTAAAATATTTATTCTTATTTTGAAATAGTATGCAAAATATACTATTGACTTAATCACTTGATAATGTTATATTGGTAGTAAGAAAGTCAAAGGTGATATTAAATGGAAAAAATAACTATGAAAGAATTTCAAGATAAAAGTAATATTGAAATTATTAAAGAACTTATGAAAAAAAATAAAGGATATATTACTTCTAAAGAACTTGATATGTTTGATTTACATAGAATGTATCTATCAATTATGCAAGATAAGGGTATTATAAAAAAAGTTGCACCAGGTATTTATATTGATGTTAATATTAAAAAAGATAATTATTATATTTTTGGATTAAGTATGCCTAATGCAATATTTTCACATATGACTGCTTTATATTTTCATGGTTTATCTACAAAATCACCAAATTGTGTGTATGACATAACAGTAAAAAAAAGTTATAATAGTGCTCATTTAAGAAAACATAATGTATTTTATGTAAATAATGATATTTATGAACTTGGTCTTACTGAAATAGAAACACCTATGGGTAATAAAATAAAAGTATATGATATTGAAAGATGTATATGTGATATTATTAGATCTAAAAATAGAATGGACTTTAACCTAGTTAAAAGTTGTTTAAAAAAGTATATAAAAAGAAAAGACAAAGATTTTGTTAAACTATATTTATATGCTGAAAAGTTTGGTATAAAGAAGGTGGTAATGAATTATATTGATTTGCTGTCGTAAATAAAAATTATCTAAATTCTAAAAGAAATGGGAGGTTAAAAATGAATCAAGATAAAATGCATTTAATTAATAAAATTTTTAATAATGAAACAATAAGAACTGTATGGGATAAGGAAAAAGAAAAATATTATATTAGTGTTGTTGATATAGTTGGGGTAATATCAGAAAGTGATAGACCACGAAAATATTGGAGCGACCTAAAAAATAAACTAAAACAAGAGGGAAATGAAGTGTCCGAAAAAATCGGACAGTTGAAATTAAAGTCTCAAGATGGTAAATATCGACTTACAGATGTATGTGATATTGAAGAAATGTTTAGAATAATTGAATCTATTCCTAGTAAGAATGCTGAGCCAATAAAACAATGGCTTGCAAAACTTGGAAGTGAAAGAATTGATGAAGTATTTGATCCATCTATTGCTGCTCAAAGAGCTGTAGATATATATCGTGCTAAAGGTTATGATGAAAAATGGATTGCAAAAAGATTAAAAGGAATTCAAGATAGAAAACAATTAACTGATGTTTGGCAAGATGGTGGTATAACTGATGGAAAAGAATATGCTATACTAACTAATGAAATCTATAAAGAATGGTCTGGTATGACAGCAAAAATTGCAAAAGAGAACATAGAAAAAATTTAGGAGAAAGTGTAATTACTAAACAAAACAGACTAAATTATGAATATAAAGATGAATTAGAAATTGAAGCAAAGTAAAAAATATTTGAATAAAAGCTATTAAAACATAGATAAAAAAAATAAGATGGTTACAAATTGTAACTAACTAAATTAAAATTAAGAAGTGATCCATTATATTAAAATTTCAAAACAAAATGTGATAGGCTAGGTAATTATATTTTAAAATTATAATATATAATTTTAATTATATATAGCACCAATTCGTTTGAATTGGCGCATTCACAAGAGTTTAGAGCTGTTCACAATATATTTTAATAAATATACTATAATATACACTATAATAAAACTTGTTATTAGTTGATATTTTTACATAAATGTAGTATATATATTGCACTTAAAAGTGTGAAAATGTTTAGCCGCTTATGGATGGTGCGGCTTATAAATGATTCCAGTCGACAATGTTTTTCGCTTCCAGGTGGTGCGACTAATAAATGATCCTGGTTGAAAATATTAGATAACTTCATCGCAAGATGAGGTTTTCTTTTGCGAGTGGAGGCGACACGTTAGAAAATTAAAAAAGGTTATTTATATCATATAAAAGATGAGTATTTTGATATTGTAGATAATGATACTTTAATGAAAAATCACAAAAGAAACTTATTTTACTGTTAATGATAAAGACATTTTATGGTTTATACAAATAAGTTCAAAATAAAAAGTTTATTTAAGAATATGATAAGTTTAAAACAAAGGGGAACTAATTTATTTTTTACTGATATAGATAAAATTAAGAAAAAATATTAAGGGAGTTAAAACAATAAAATATATTTCAATTTTAATTATTTGTTCATTTAACTACTAAAATTTAAATTTTTATAACTTAACTACTTGGAAAAGTAGTTTTATTATGGTATGATAAATTAGTAAAGATAGGAAAGTAATTATATGAAAAAGATAGAAAATAAAAAGAAGATTATTATAATATCAATAGCAGTTACTTTAATACTTGCTATAGCAATATCTTTTGGATATTTAGGTATATTTAATATTGATTTAAATAATGTTATGAATGTAAATATAACTGCAAATAAAATAGATAATGCAGTACTTGATACCAATACAACAAATTTTTCTATAACAGTGGATCCTTATAATATGACTGAGGAAACTAGTACTACTTATATAGCAAGTAATACAAGTACATTAAATGTAAGTTTAGATGCAAATACCACTAAAACAGGAGTAACATGTACTTATGATATTATATTTAATTATGATAGTTCATCAGATAAATATACCTCTAAAACAGCAGGTACTTTTAAAGAATTTACATTACAAGTAATAGGACCTGAAGTAGGTAATAATGAATTTATGAGTGAAGATGATTTTCCTTCTGCAAATATGACTGTTGTAAAAAATGCTAAAATATCTAATTCTAAAAAAGGTAGTCCTTCATTACATAATTGGACAATAAATACAAAATTTTATAATTTAGCATTTGATCAATCTAATTTAATAAATAAAACTTATAAAGGTACATTTAAAGTAGCTAATGTAACATGTTATCAAACAGAGGCTATTAATCAAATAAATATAAATGTAACAGATTTACCATATAATAATCCTAATAGTAATTATTCATTATCTAATTTAAATGGTATAACTTCTTCGAATATAGAATGGAATAATATTAATAGAATGATATCTATTAAAAATGAAGTTAATGATGGCGGTAGTGCAACTCTTACTAAAACTACAAATACTACAGGAACACTTTTATCAAGTGTTATAACAGGAGGTGTAGGTACTTCAGGAGATGGAGTAATAACAAAAGTAACAGATAATGGTACTGAGCAATATAGATATCAAGGTAATAATCCAAATAACTATGTATCCTTTAATAATCAATTATGGAGAATAATAGGTTATGTACCCGTATGTTTAGAAGTTTCTCCAGTAACCGAGGATACAACTATTAATGGAATAGAATTTAAACAAGGGGAAGCACAGTGTACTAAATGGGAAAATAGAGTAAAAATTATTAAAGCAGACCCAATTGGAGCTTTTGCCTATAATAAATCAAATTATAGTTCATCAAATCCTATAGTGTGGATTGGAAGTACAGTTCAAGGACTTTTAAATTCTTGTTATTTAGGTAAAAAAGATGGTTGTGATAAATACTGTTATGCTTATCAAACTACTCAAGGTGTATGTAATTACTCACAAAATGGCATTAATGAAAATGATAGTTATGGTAATATGGTAGAAAGCGTTTATTATAATACTGGAATTGCTGGTTCATATAGTTTGTCATCAAGTAATTTTTATGCCAAAGAGATAATTAAACAAACTTCAGAAAATACTTCGATAGGACTTATGTATGCAAGTGATTTTGGCTATGCTATAAGTGGTTACACAGGAAATTTGAGTTATTCGAGTGCTAATAGTCAAATGGTTAATAATTGGCTATTCGGTCAAGGTTATGAGTGGACTATGACAGCCTTCAGTTCTTCTAACCCTGTTCGCATCAATAACTTCGGCGGTCTCAACTACAGCAATGCGTATGACGGTTATGCAGTTAGGCCAGTCTTGTATCTACAATCTAATGTAAGCAAACTTTCTGGTGATGGAACAATGGCGAGTCCATATACTTTGGGAATGTAATCGATAAATCGTGCTTCGCATTGTGAAGCCGATTTAAAATAAATGATTAAATAATTTGAAAGGAAGGTTAAAATGAAATTATTTAAAAACGTAAACGTATGTAAAGACAATGTAAAATCGGGGGGGGGGGTTACTAATGTAAAGTCATTTTTGATATTTTATAAAAATCGTGGTAAATTTTATCAGTGCAAAAATACTGATGCTTATATAATGAATTTACTATTTGGTTATAAAGTACTCAAAGATGGTTTATGCGGATTTCCTGATAATAGTTTATCCAAAGTATTAAATACTTTGGAAGATGCTAAAATATCTTATCAAATTATTGAGGTAGATAAAAATCCTATTATTAAGGATTTTGATAAACTTAATAATTATCCAAAATATTTAGATTTAGCATTAAAAAATTTAGATAAAAGAAAAAGATTAGATTATTTAATTGACAATTTAAATAGATGCTGTGATGAAAAACTTGAACAAATAATAGGTTTAATTGAAAATGAACTTAGAAAATAATGCATCATCTAAAGAATTTTTAATATTAACTAAGTATAAAGATTTTATGAATATACTCGATAAGATAATAGAAAATATTCCTAAAAAAGATTATTTTTATAAAAATAAGTTAAAGGAATTATCTATAGAATTATTATATTCTATAAATAAAACTAATAATGAAGATAATTATAAATTGATAAGTGCATATAAAGTAGAAATAAATTCACTTATAAATACTATTGATTACATTATAGAAAGATTATTTATTAAAGGTTATATTGCAGAAACTTCATTGAAAAAGATTTCATATAAGTTATCTGAAATAAATAGAATGAGTAATAAATGGTTAGATAATAAGATAGATTATGATAGTAAAAATAAGTGATTTATTAGATATATATAATAATGAGATATTGAAAGGAGTGAAAAATAGAAAGAAAATTCTTGCATTTGAAAAATGTAAAATAGAGTATTTAGTTTATATAAAATATATTTTAGAAAATGGTTTATATCAAGGTAGTAGTTATAATATATTTTTAGTTAGAGAACCTAAAATTAGGGTTGTTATGAGTGAAAGTATTATTAATAAAATTATTAATCATTATGTAGCAAAATATATTTTGATTCCTAAACTATCAAAATATCTATGTAAGGAAATTACTGCAACAAGGAAAGGTATGGGACTTACATATGCTATTAAATTATTACTTTCTGATATTGAAAAGTTAAAACATTTTAATAAAGATATTTATGTTTTAAAAATTGATATAAAAAAATATTTTTATTCTATTGATCATAATATTTTAAAATCTTTAATAATAAATGTTTTAACTAATGAAGAATATAATTTAGTTTGTAAAATAATTGATAGTACTAATTATGATTATATTAATGATAAAATAGATATATTAGAAAAAGAAGTTAATGAAAAATTACCTAGATATAAAAATGGTGTAGGACTTTCTTTGGGAGGCCAAGTTCAACAGTTTTTTGCTATATTTTATTTATATAAATTACATCACTATATAATTCATGATTTGCATTTAAAATATATGCTTTCATATATGGATGATTATGTAATATTTTCAAATGATTTAAACTATTTAAAAATATGTAAAAATAAAATAATAGATTTTATTCATTCTTATAATTTAGAAATAAATGAAAAGAAAACTTATATTGTAAATTTAAAAAATGGTTTTAATTTTCTAGGTTATAATTTTAGAATTATTAATAATAAAACTATTATTAATTTCAGTGAAAATGCAAGAAATAATATAAAAAAAGGTATTAAGAAAGGTATTTATATGTATCAAAATAATATGATTACTTTTGAAAAATATTTTTATTCTTTAGAAAATTATTTTCATAGTTATAATTTTGTAAATAAGGATAAAATAAATCATATTATAGATAGGTACTATTAATATAAATATAGGGAAGTTTTTTGAAAAACAGTTCTTCTAACCCTGTTAACGTCAATAACAACGGCGGTCTCAACAACAACAATGCGTATAACGGTTATGCAGTTTTTTATAGCTTCTTATGTTTGGTTTAGGTTTTATGGTTATGGCTATAAAGTGTTAAGCATAAGAAACATAAACTTTCCTTAAAAGTATTATACTTTTAAAAGATAATAGATGGACGAAAGAGTATACGTACTCTTTCTATCGACATCTAATAAAATAATATGAAAGAAAGATATAATGTTTTAAAACATATTTATCAAAATTATTTAATATTAATAATTAAAAATAATAAATATTATACTTTTGATGAAGATAAGATAATATTTAATTATATAAATAGAAATTTAAATAAGTATGAAATTAATTATATAATATTAGATAATTTAGATATTATTGTAAAAAAAGAATATGAAAATAATAATTATTTAAATTATTATTTTAAAATAAATTTAATTAATATATTAGAAAGAAGGTTATTAAATGAAAAATAATAAAAAGATTGTTATATGTGTATCATTAATTGTTATAATGATATGTACTTTATTAATAATTGGTAATAAACCTAAAAATACATTTAACTATAATGGAAATACAATTGCATTACTTGTAAATGGTAAAGTATCTAATACATTTCCTAGTAAAGGTTTATATCAAGTAGATATAACTTGTGATAATGCTGATGGAGTATGGGATATAGATAATTGGAAATTAGATATTAAAAATATAACTGGAAATGTTTCTTGTAATGTATCATTTACAAGTAATCCTAAACTTCTTTCTAATGTAGTTAATACAACAAGTACTTCTGGAGAAGTAAGTGGAAATGGACTTTTATATAAATCTGATTACGGAGTTAGATATAAAGGAAATAATCCTAATAATTATATTTGGCATAATAAAGAGCTTTATAGAATAATTGGTAAAACACCAGTATGTACAGCAGTAAATACTGACGGTACGTGTAAAACTTGGAATAATAATGGACTTGTTAAAATAATAAGAAATGATTCAATTGGAGGCCTAGTCTATAATGCAGATACTACATCTAGTTCAACTTGGGTAGGAAGTACAATTCAAAAGAATTTAAATGAATGCTTTTTAAAAATTAATAGTAGAAATAATAGTGACTGTGCAGCTTATTGTTATTCATATTATAGTAGTTCACAAAAACCGGTTGCTAAATGTGATTATACGCAAAATGGTATAGCCTTAAGTGGAGACTATTATAATATGATATATGATGGTGTATATTGGAATATTGGCGTTTCTGGTTCAACATCAACCACGGGAAAAACGCAATATGATAAAGAAAAAACAAGCCAAACTAGTACTACTTTAAAGATAGGTTTAATGTATGCAAGTGATTATGGTTATGCAGTGAATAATGGTTATAAAAATAATTGGTTATTTACAAAGGGATATGAATGGACAATGACGGCCTACAGTTCTTCTCTCCCTGTTTACGTCTCTGGCACCGGCGGTCTCTACAACAACTATGCGTATTACGGTTATGCAGTTAGGCCAGTCTTATATCTTAAATCTAATGTATATGTTGTTTCAGGAGATGGTTCTGAGGGTAATCCATATAAAATAATGCTTGGATAATAAATCGTGCTTCGCTATGTGAAGCCGATTTTTTTATAAAAAAATATAATCAATTACTTGAATAAGTAACATAGTTTTGATAAAATAATTATGTATGATAAGAAAGGGTAAGATGTATGAAAAATAAAAGCCTTGTAACGATAATTTTAGTAAGTATAGTAACTTTTGCAGCTTTAGTATTTTCACTTTATAAATTTGTTTTGAAAGAAAAAACAGTATTTTATAGTGATGGTTATGTAAGTATAACCGATAGTGATGTACCAGAGAAAGCCTATTTTATAAAGGGAACTGAATATAAAAAAGGATATAGTGATGATGTAATATTTACTTCAAAAGATGATAAGAAAACTGTTGCAAGTATTTATTCATTTGCATTTTATAATGATAAATCAATAAGTTTTTTAAATGATGGTGTACTTATGCCACTTGATGATTTAAATGAAAAATATCTTTCTTATTACAATATTAAAAGTAAATATTTAATTAATTATAAAGATGATAGATATTTAATTAGTTCTAAAAATAAAGATATTACTTTTAGTAGTTTTATTGGAAGAATTAGTGATACAAAATATATAGTAGCAGGTAAAAACTTAAAACTTAAATTAACAAGTTCTGAAAATATGTATGAAAACTATTATTTTGAATTTGAATTTATTGATGGTGGACTTGTTAGAATAACAAATGAAACATTAAATATTGAAACTATTGCATCAGAATGCTTCATATTAACATCTGATAATGTAAAAGTTGATTTAGATAAAAGAATAATTAGTGTAGGAAATGAAACTAAATTAAACTTATCTGAAATAGTAATTAATAGTGATCAAAATATTGATATTTTATATGATGATAAAAAAGATGATGATAATACAGGAAATACTACAGTTAAACCTAATAAACCAAATATTAAAGTAGAGGATAGATATCAAGTAGAAACAGTTGTTGATTATAAAAAAGCTCCTTATGTAAGACTATTATCAAGTAATGTAAATTCTCATAAAATAGATATTAATTTTGATGTAATTGATGATAATAATTTAATAACATCTTCAGTATATGCAAAACTATTAAATGTTAAAACTGGTGATGTAATTGATTTAAAAGAATATAAAACTTATGGAAAAATAAATGAATATATTTATGATGGACTTAAAAGTAATAGTAAATATATATTAACAATTTATGCTTCATATAAAGGTAATACTGGAGTAGTAAGTGATTATGTATTATTCCAAAGAACATTTAATACTTCAGAAATTGGAGCACTTCTTGAACTTGATTATAAAAGTAGTAATAGTTTATCTTATAACATTAATGTAAGTAAAACATCTACATTTACGTCAGGAACACTTAATTTATATGATGAAAAAAGTAATTTAGTAGAAAGCGTTAGATTTGAAAATAATGGTCAAAAAATAAATCATACATTTAATAATTTAAACCCTAATAAAAAATATATTGCTAAAATCGAAGATATTACTTATGGAAGTATATCTTATCCTGATGGTAATGCCGCAAGTGTAACATCAAGTACATTAAAAATTAATCCATTTAAAGATACTCAAATAATGCCTAGTGTAATAGCAACAGTTAATAAAAAAGATTATACAGTAAGTATTAAATTAGAAAATGTAGTAGATCCAAATAATTCAATTAAAAAAGTAATATATAATATTTATGATGAAGGAGATAATTTAGTAAAAACTATTACTAAAGATAAACCCCTTGAGGAAGTATTAAAATTTGAAAAGCCTTTAGAAAAAAATAAAAATTATTATGTAAATGCTATAATAAGTATTAATGATAATGAAAAAAATATTGATTATCGTACAGAAAATAGTCCTTTATTTAATATGAATAACCTTCAGACACCAACAATTAGTGCTAAAAATATTTATGTAAGTGCATCAACTGTAACTGGAGAGTTTACTATATATGATCCAGATAATACAATTGATAAAACTAAAAATATTTATGTAGAATATAAAAATATGAGTAGTGGAGATGTTAATACTACTGCTCTTACTTATACTGATTGTTCTTCATCTGAAAGTGAAACAACAAAATGTGCAAGTATTAATCTATCAATGCTAAAAAGTTCTACAAAATACACATTAGATTTATATGCATATTATGATTTAAAGGATGAAGAAAAACCTGCAGGAGTTAATTTTGTAGATAGAACATTGATATTTACAACTGAGGCAAATGTAGTTAAAACAAATATGGAAAGTATTACATTAACTGATGAAGAAGCATTTAAGGATATATTTAATGTTAATGTTAATCTTGAAATAAGTAAATTAATTGATGAAAGTATAACCGCAGATGTTATTAAAGAAAACTTTAAAAGTTTTGAAATAGAACTTTGTGAAGGAACTTTATATAATAATTCACATATATCTTCGATAAATGTTACAGAAAATATTATAGCTGATTACTTTGATGGAACAAAGAAACTTACTTTAGCGGATTTTGGTTATACACTTGATATGCTTCGTGAAAGACATAAAAATGGTATAATATCTAAAAATTATGTAATATTTATTAAAAATGGAATAAGTGGAAATGATTCAGTAGTATTTGATCCAGGATACCTTGAATTTAGAATTAATGATTCACTTTTAGTACTTGCCTCTGGAGAAGCAACGATAGAGGTTACTCAAATACCTAATGCTGGTAAAGATGAAAACTTAAAGGATGATACAACTATTGGTCTTAAAATAACACCAATCTTAAAGGATACTACATCTGAAAATGAAGAAGAAGTAACTAATAATAATTCAATTAAAAAATATATTAAAAAGATTAATTATAAAATATATGATATAACAAATGGTAAAGATGAAGCAAATACATTAAAAATAACTGATGAACTTGAACTTACTGCCTCAGATAATTTACCTGAAAAAACTTTGTATTTTTCTGATTATGAATTTTTAAAACGTGGACATATTTATGTAGTAGAGTATACTTTATCATTAAAATTTACTCCAGAAAGTGATGAATTATTATTTCCATTTAATAAAGATGATTTAAGTAAAAATGAACCAGTTACCTCAGAAAATATTAATGTTTTAAAGGAAGTACCAACAGTTTATATGTTTGCTTGGGAATCTGCAGAAAACTTTATTACATATAAATATGAGATAATTGATAAAGATAAAGCAATTAATAATAATGATTTTAATTTATATTATTCTGTAAATGAGGATGAAGTAATTAATCCTAGTGAAAGTGTTACTTGTCCTAAACCATTAAGAGCATATAATGCTTCAGCTTATAAATGTGCAAAGATTAATAATTTAAATAATGCTGATAATTATAAAATACATGTTAATGTAAAACTTATTGAAAGTGATACTTATGAAAGTAGTTATGCTTTAGTAAATGAAAAAGTATTTAATGGTATTAGTCCTCTTGAAATGAGTTATAATATACTTAAAACTGAAAATAAGTTAATGCATAATAATTTACTTATTATGAAACTTACTGGTCAAACATCAAAAGTTGCTTCATATAATTTGATTTTATCAGATGGAAGTTCTACATTTAAAATAGAAAATATAAATAATAATAAAACTGAAGGATTCTTAGATGCTATCGGAGGTAATAAGATAACTTATACTAAAGGTAGTGAAACAAAAACATGGAATTATACAGGATATGATAAAAATAATGATTTACTTCATACTGCATATATTGGAACATGTGAAGAAGACTTATGTTTATATTTAGATTATTCTAAATTATATTACTCTAACACTTTTGGATCAGTTTTTGAAAGTTATAAAAATAAAAATATAACTGTTACCCTTGAAGGTTTATATGATACAGGCAAAGTAGGATTTTTAGGAAATACTAGTAAAAAATATGCTTTTGTAAAAAGTGAAACTGGTGAATATGTTTTACTATTTGATAGAAACTTTACTTTATCACAAAATGCAATTGGAGCATATTATCCATTTACCTCAGGAGGATACTTTGTTGATGATGATGAACCGGGAGCAGGCTCTAATACTTATGCAAATAATAATTATTTTATAGGAAATATTTACTTTAAAAACCTTGCATCAAGATATTTTGCTAATAAAAATGAAATATTCTATGAAAGAAAAGTAGATTATAAAGTAAATGAAAAAGGTGTTACAATATATTTAAATAAAGATTATGAAGCTATTGATATAAAAGAACTTGGTACATCAGAAATAAGTAGTTTAGATAATACATTTACTTATGAAAATGTTGTACCATCACTTAAAATTAATTTAGTATCTCCGACTATAAATGGAGCTAAAATTAATATGCAAATATCTGGTATTAAAGAAAGTGATATTGATAATGAAGATAATGTTAAATACCTTTATTTAGAAGTAGGAAATAATACATTAAAGATTAATAAAGATGAACTTACTTCTCAAAGTGGAGTAGTAAATGGTAATAGTTATGTAATTAAAACATATTCAAATTACTTATTAAATCTAAAAAGTGTAAAAGTGGATAATAAAGTAGTAACTGATTATAAATATGATTATTTAACAAAAACTATTAAGTTTAATGATGAAGAGTATTCTGGTAAAAAGATTGATATTACTTATGAAATTACATTATATGGTCTTGATATTAATACTGAATATAACATAAAAGCCTATATGATGATATCTGGTAAGAAAGTATATTTAACAGATTCATCTAGTACTCTTTATGAAACATTTAATTATACATTTAAAACTTTAAGCGAGGCTGATGTAAAAGTAACTGATGCTTCATTTGATATTAATTCTAAAGATGATTATTCACAAAGATTATTAAATTTAAATTATAATATTTCAGATATTATGGGTATTAAATCAGTAGATTATGAAATTTGTGCAGATGGTGTATGTGCTACAAATATTCAAAACTGTAGTGATGATAATTACAATGTTTTAGGTGGCAGTACATGCGCTAAATCAAATAAATATGATATGTCAGCATCTTTTGATATAACTGGTGATAGTTTTATATTTGGTAAAGATTATCAAACTAAATTGACTGCTAAAGTGGATACTCCTTCAGGAGAAAAAGAAATAGTTATCTATAACAGTGGTGTAAGCGTTCGAAGTCTTAATGCTCCAAACCTAGATGTTATTAAAGCAAGTCATTATAATACAACAAGTGGTTATTATTTAAATTTCAAAATTGCCTTTAATGACCCTGATAAAGTTGTTACAAGTGGTAATTATAAAGCATATCTTGCAATACTTCAAAATGGTGAATATAAGGTTGTAAGTGGCTCTGAAGAAGTTAAAAATATCTTTAGTTCAAATAATAAAACAAGATATAATAACCTCGATGAAAATAAACAATATTATTTCATTATAGAGTATGATACTTATATTAATAATAATGGAACAACTGCTCTAGAACATCATTTTGATAGATACTTAATGTTTACATTAAATAATTATCATATTAATACAGGACTTGTCCAATATATAGCTGATAACTATGTTGGTGAAGATCAAAATATTTATGGTGAAACTACATTAAGATTTGGTTATGCGGCTAATATAATGAAAGATAATGTACCATTAGAACCTGATGAAGATTATGTAGAGCAAGAGGCTTATGTAGTAGGTATAACTTATGCAATTAACTCAATTGAAAGTTCAGTAGGAAATATTTATATTTCTGGAACAAAGATGTTTGATGAGTTAAGTACTGATGAAGATGATAAGATTATTTATATAACTGGTTCAACAGAAAGTTCCGTAGTCGGAGATAGTTATTATCAAATATTACTTAGACATAATGGAACAAAAGGTCAAAATGCTAATGCATACGCTTATACTGATGAACTACTTTTAAGAAGTGCTGGTTATAACATAGTATATAAATTCTATTTAGGAGGAGCTATTACTAAAGATTTAAATACTGAGGAAAAATGTATTGCAAACGCTGCCTCAAATAAATGGAATGCTGATAAAAATGAATGTTATATTCTTGGTAGTGAAAATAATGCTACAACAAGAACTGAAGATAAGAAAAGAGGGTAAGAATGAGAAAATTAAATTCAAAAAATAAACTTTTAATTTTAGGACTATCAATTTTTACCTTCTTAGTTCTTTCAGCAGTATGTGTATTTATAATATTTAAAATAAAAGATTATAATGTAAAATATGACGTAAGTTCTATAAGTTATTTATATAATAAAGATAAAGAACTTATAACAGTTAAAAATAATAGTTATATTAAAAAAGATTTTATTGGTAATTATTATTTAGTTCAAGATAAGAAAAAAGTTTCTCTTGGAAATAAAGTTGTAATATATAATAGTTCTACTGGAGAAATGAAACTTCTTGGAACATTTTATGAAGTACTAGATAATGGAGAAACTAAAAAATATACAAATGAAAATATATTTTCTGCTTTATCAAATAAAATATTTAAAATAAGTGATCGAAAATATTTACTTACAGGTAAAGTAATTAAAAGTGAGGATGACTTATTAAATGCTGAAAATTATTTACTTGTAGATTTAGATAAAGTTGGAAATTCTTATGTATATAATAATGTAATAAGTTATAAATCTTTTGGAGTACTTAATTTAAAACTAGGTAATTTTACATTTAAAACTAATGAAGAAAAACTTGTATATGATGATAAAGAGTTTGATCTTGCTAAAATAAGTGGTTCAACAAATGAATATTTTAATAAAAAATATGAAGAGAAAAAACCTGATAATAATGAAGCTGATAATGTCTATCCAGATAATAATTATACATTTATCAATAACATTCATCAAACAATAACTAATAATAAATATGTTACTCATAAAACTACAGTTCTTGATAGTAAATCAGATAGTAATAGTATAACGGTATCATATATGGTTTATGATCCTCTTACTGAGTTTACTAGTGTATATATTGTAGTAAAACTTGGTGATTTGGAAGTAGGAAGATATACAGTAGATCCTTCCTTGACTACATATGATATAAAAGGATTACTTCCAGGGCAAGAATATACTTTAGAGTTCTATTATGATTTTAAAGATAATGGAAATGTAGTAAGTCAAAAATTTGATGAAATAAAAGTTAAAACAAAATCAGTAAATGGACAAATTACACTTGATAAAGTAAGTGCAAATAGTGTATCATATATATTGAAAGTAGATGGTAGTATTGATTATGCAAAAGCAAATCTTTATATAGATGATGTTTTAGTGGCCACGGATAGTAATTTAAACCTAGAACTTGCTAAAAATGGTGGTTATACAGGTCTATTTAGTTATTCTGGTGTAGGTAAGGTTGCTAAAATAGTAATTGAAGATGCAACACTTAATGGTGCAAATATGGGCATAATTGCTACATATAAATATATTTTATAAGAAGGAGTGATAATATGGAAAGCGTACTTTATGCAACAATGTTAGCAGTTGGTATAATCTTAGGTCTTACATTCTTAGGTTTATCAATTGGTTTAGGTATTATGGGAGGTAAAATAGCCGAGTCTATTGGTAGAAATCCAGAGACTAAAAATGATGTTATTCATTCAATAATGACTATTCTAGTCGTTTTAGCGGTATTTTTATTATTCTTATTTACCTTTATTTACATTCTTTTATATCTAAATCCGTTTGTTAGCTAATGGAAATAGTATTACTTTTAATATTAACTGGATTACTTTCAGTTATAATGTTCTTTTCTCTAAAAAAACTTATTGAGAGCTTAAATAAAGATAGTCAAAAATATTACTTTAAGACTATGCAAGCTCTTGATAAGAAAATAGAGGAAAAAAACAAAGAAACAAATGAAGAAAAAATTAATAATGAATTTTATGAAGAGGATAAAAAGAAGGTAGAAGTAAAAGAGGGTATCGATAAATCACTTCTTGATATTTATAATAATGCTGATTATGAAAATGGTAATGCCTTAAAAATTGCTAATAAAGTTGATGCAATTTTTAAGATTGATGAAGATAAAATAATATCTGATTTTGTTAAGAATAATACAGTAGATGAAAATTATAAATATTATCAAAGTATTTACGATAGATTTAGTCCAAATCTAATATATAAACTTAAAATGCTTAATAAAGATAATCAAATAAATGAAATATCTAAAATGCTTAATGAAGATGAATATAAAGTATTTTATGATTATTTAAAACATCATAAGTTTAAGTTAAATAGATTTTTATTAGATTTTGAACTTAATATAGAAAAAACAAATCCAGTTATTGAAGTTATAACTGGTGATAAAAATAAGAATTATAATCATATTAATCCATATGTAAAAACTTCCTATAGTGATGATATATATAAAGGAATTATAATTAAATATCAGGATAGAATTTATGATTATAGCATAAATGAAAGGGATGTGTGACTTGTGAGTGTTATGTGGGATGAAATAGCAAAAGATGTTATGAAAGATATTAATGAAGAAAATAATGTCTTTTCTATTGGTAAAGTTATAAATATTACTGGAAGTATGATTGAGGTAGCGGGCCTTAAGGATGTTGCATTTTTTGAAAGTGTTAGCATTTTAAATAAAGCAAAAGGTTATGTATCAGCAATCTATGAAAATACAGTAAATATTTCTTTAGTAGAGCAAAATGATACCATTTTAATCGGAGATAAAGTTTATACACTAAATAAAAACTTTAAAGTATCTTTTTCTATGGATAGTTTAGGTAAAGTAATAGATGTATTTGGAAATGATTTAATAAGTGGTAAAAAGTTTGATAATTTACTAGAGTTTGATGTAGAAACAGGTAATATTCCTTTAGTTGAAAGAAGCGAAGTTAAAAGAGAATTTTTAACTGGTATTGCTGGTATAGATTTATTCTATCCAATAGGTAAAGGACAAAGACAACTTATTATCGGAGATAAAAAAACTGGTAAAACTCAAATTTGTCTTGATATGATAGCAAATCAAAAAAACTCTAGAATGCTTTGTATTTATGTAGCAATTGGTAAAACAAAAAAAGAAGTTAAACAAATTTATTATGAGCTTACTAAGATGGGAGCCATGAGTTATACAATTATAATTGCATCATTTTTTGATGATTTACCTGCGAAAAGTTATGTTACACCTTATGCTGCGACAAGTATTGCAAAATATTTTATGAGACAAGGTTTAGATGTTCTAGTAATATTTGATGATTTAAAGAAACATGCAGATATTTATAGACATATGAGTTTGGCCGCTAAAAAGGTTCCAGGAAGAGATGCTTATCCATCAGATATTTTCTATACACATGCAAGACTACTTGAAAATGGTTGTCAACATATAGGTGGAGGTTCAATTACAATGATTCCAGTAGTTGAAACTCGAAGTGGAGATATTACAGATTATATTTCCACGAATATTATTTCTATTTGTGATGGACAACTTGTTTTATCACTTAAGAAATTTAATAAAGGTGAACGTCCAGCAATTGATTATGGACTTTCCGTATCAAGACTTGGTGGAGCAGTTCAATCTAGAGAAATGAAAAAAGTTGGTATTAAAATTAAACAAGATTTACTTTCATATTTGGAAATTAGAGATATTTATGAACTAGTTAATCTTGATGATTTAGGAGAAAATATGAAAAATCGTATGATCGAAGGTCAAAAGATTTTATCTAAACTAAATCAATATAAATATAGTCCTCTTACAAAAGAGGAAATGACAACTCTATTTGATGACATTAAGGAGGTAAAATAATGATAGTTGGTAAAGTACTTAGTATATTAGATGTTTCCATTAAAGTTATTTTATCTACTGATGAACTTGAAATAGGAGATATACTTACAACTAAAGATGGTAAATATAATTTTGAGGTTGTATCATTAACTTCAGTCGAAGCAACTTGTATTACTCTTGAATCTAACTGGGGACTTAAAAAAGGTGAAAAACTATATAAAAAAGCTAAAGGTATTGAAATAGAATACTCTGATAGAGCAATAGGTCGTGTATTTGATTCTTATGGTAATATTATTGATGGTAAACCATTTACAAGTGAAAAAAAGAAAATTACAAGAAATAAAACAATAAGCCTTCAGGACCTTGATATTGAGGCAAAACCACTTTGGACAGGTATAAAGATTATAGATTTCTTTGCTCCAATTCAAAGAGGATTTAAAATAGGTTTAATTGGTGGTGCTGGTGTAGGTAAAACCGTACTAATTCGTGAACTTATTCATAATATTTATAATTCAACAAGTGCTAATGCAATCTTTATTGGCGCTGGAGAACGTTCTAGGGAAGGTAAAGAACTTATCGAAGAAATGGATAAAAATGGTCTACTTGATAAAATTGCTTTAGTATTTGGTCAAATGGGATCAAACCCAGTTTCAAGAAGTAAATCAATTGAATCAGGTCTTACTATTGCCGAATATCTTCGTGATGAAAAGAAAAAAGATGCTCTTGTATTTATAGATAATGTATACCGTTTTATACAAGCACGAAGTGAAATAGCAATGGAACTTAAAGAAATCCTTGTAGAAAATGGTTATATGGCTAATATGAATGAACTTATTAGTAAAATTGAGGAACGTGCAAACTCTACTAAAGATGGAGCAATTACTTCATTTCAAACAATATATGTTCCAGCCGATGATTTAAATGATGAAGCTGTACAAAATATTTCCTCATATATGGATGGACAAATTACACTTGATCGTAAGATGAGTGAAAAAGGTTTATATCCCGCAATTAATGTATTTAAATCTACATCAAAACTTGTAGATATTGATGTTTTAGGAGAAAGACACTATAATCTTTTGAAGAAAGCATTAGCATATTATACAAGATATGATGAACTCGAAGAGGTTATTGCAATACTTGGTGTAGATGAAATGAGTGAGGAAGATAAAAATATTTTCTATCGAACAAGAAAACTTCGTAATTATTTTTCACAACCACTATTTGCATCAGAATCATTTACAAATATGCCCGGTGTCAAAGTAGATATCGAAGATATTTTAAATGATGTAGAAAATATTTTAAATGGTAAATATGATTTTATTGATGAACTATCATTTTTATATATAGGTGCTTATGGAAAATAAGGGAATACTTGTAAATGTATTTGAACTTGAAACAGGTCTTACAACTTACAAGGATTGTGAATATATAAGAATAACTGATGAGAAATATAATTTACTTGTAATGCTTGATTATACACCAATAATTGGCGAGGTAAATGGTAAAATTGATATTATGTATAATGGACAAGAAATACATTATGAAGGTGTTAAAGCAAGTTTTATGAATAGTAATAATGTATTTAATTTAATGATTCAAGGGAGGAAATAATGGTAGAATTTATTCAAAAATATTTATTTTTAGTAATTGTTTTTTCCCTTTTCCTTGTTCTTATTTTTGCTCTTTATTTCATTATAAAAAAGCAAGGTAAAAATAATTATAATCTATATGGAATGTTTTTAAATCTAAAAAATAATGAAATATTTGCTTTAAGTTTAATTATTATTAATTACTTATTTCTAACATATTTTCTTATTTTTAAATTAGATTTTAGCGTTTCTTTTGCCGTAGTTAGTGAAATTTTAATATTACTTAGTTTTATTTTAGTATTAAAATGGAAAGCACTTTTTATAAATTTACTTATAAATGGTGTCAATGTTTCAACAATTTACCTTGCCAATTTAATTAATGAAATAAAACTTGCAAATACTGAAAATTACATTTATTTCTTTTTACAAGTAGCAATAAATTTATTTGGCTTATTCTTTTATATGTTTACACATTTAAAATTTATAAGAGATATTAGGAAGGTAAAAAATGAAAAAGAAAATAATTAATTTTTTTAAGAAAAATTATATTGTCGTATCTATAATTTTAGGACTTATACTAGTTATCATAAGTACAATTATTATTGTTAGAATTATAAATAACTCTAATAAAGTAGAACTTAAAAGTACTTATGAAAAAGTATATCAATATGATGCATTAAAGAAAAATACTTATGAAGCACATATTACATATGAGGATGATAGTATTATAGATATAAAAAATGCTGGAAATGAAATTGATGAAGATTCAATTATTTATTCTGAAGCACTTTCTAAAATAATTTTACCTAAAAAAATGATAATCTATTTTTATAATAAAAATAATGAGAGTTATAGTTTACCAAAGTATACAGTTATCGAAGATAATAAATCATTATTTAAGTTAAAGTATAATAAAAAAGAAGCTCTAAAAAATAATTTCTTTTTATATGATAATGAAGATACTTATGTAGTTTTTGAACCTTGCATTTTAAAATATAATGGCAAAGAAATAAATCTTTCAAGATTTAGCTTTATTTATGTAAATAGTAATTATATTATGTATTATGATTATGCAAATAGTAGATTTTATTATGAAGATACTAAAATAACTGGTGCATCACTTTATTTAAATGATTATATAATTGATTTAATTAACGATGCCTCAGTTAAAAATAAAAATGTAAGTTTACTTAATAGAAATATAGATACTCTTTCTATATTAAAGGAGGATTAAAATGGATTTAGTAGGAAAAACACTTTGTGATGAAACTGGCGAAGAATATGTAGTATTAAAACTTATTAATTATAAAGCAATTAAATGTGCTTATGCCGTAAGTGTTAATAGTGATGAAAAAAAGATATTTCAAGTTTCCGGAAATGGACTTATATCAATTGATAGTAAGAAAATGATTAATGATATTACCCAAATGTTAATTGATAGTAAAGATATTAAAGATGAAGCAAGAAAGATTAAAGATGGAGAAGCTATAGCGGATTATTTTAAATATTTAGATGAGTTTTATAAAACTAGAATTAATACAATAATGTAGGTGTAATATGAAAAATATTAAACCTATAGTACAAGTTATGAATTTATTTTCTCTAGTTAGAATAAATTCTGCGAAAAGTAAAGTCGAAGAATTTGGTATGACAAGTTCAGTTCTTACTAAAATAATATCTTCGATTATGTATAATGATAATATAGTTCTTGACAAAAATTCGATAGAACCTGATGCCTCAAAACCAGTACTTAATATTTATATTGCTTCAGATTATGGTTTTTGTTCTTCATATAATCAGGTTGTTTCTCAAAAGATTAAAGAAACTAAAGACGATTATAAAATTATAATTGGTAGAAAAATTGCTTATGAAGATGATAAAACAGTTATGAAAATAGCAAAAGATGATTTTTATAAAGAACTTGATAGATTAAAAGAATATCTTACAAAAGCAATTAATGAAAAAAGTTATAGTAAAATAGTTATTTATTATAATCATTATTATAACTTTTCAAAAAGTGAATTTACAAGTATGCAAGTTTTCCCAGTAGTTTATGATGAAAGTGCAAAAGAAAATGTTGATTTTTTAATAGAAACTGATATTAAAAGTTTTATAAATAATTTAATCGTTTATTATGTTTGTTATGAACTTGAAATATGTGAAATATTTTCTTGGGCAAGTGAAAACGTTATTAGAAATGCGATGACTTCTTCAGCACTTAAGAAACTTGATGAACTTGAAATGGAAGAAAAACTTCGTGAACTTAGAAAGATTCGTGAAAAAGATCTTAAGAAAAATATTGAAAACTCTAAAAAAGTAATATTTACAAATAATGAAGATGATGATGATAATTGACAAAAAATGTAAGTTAAGATAAAATGATAGTGAGGTTAATGTATGAATAAAAAAGGACAAGCTTTAGTAGAATATATTTTAATTATTGCTCTTGTAAGTGTACTTGCAATTGCTTTAGTTAACTATTTTGGTGGTTATTTAAAAGACTCTATCACTAAAACAAGCTGCTCAATGATTGGCCAGGAATACGTTGCTGGTGAAAAACCAGGTGATGGTAAATGTAAATAAATTAGTTTTTCTAATTTATTTTTTATGGGAGGAAATATGGAAAAAGATCTAAAATTAATTGTTATGAAAGGTGCAAAACCTTTAGGAGAAAAAGTAGATGCTTATTTAAAAAAAGCCTTTAATACAGATAATACTTTTATCGTGGATACCTCAAATCCAAGATTTAATAATGGGGAAGCAAAAGCCCTTATTAATGAGTCTATTAGAAATGATGATGTTTATATTTTATGTGATATAGGAAATCATAGCATAGACTATGAAATGTATCATAAAACTTCCTATATGAGTCCTGATGAACATTTTCAAGATTTAAAAAGATTTATTTGTGCTTGTATGGGACATGCTAATAGAATAAGTGTAATAATGCCACTTTTATATGAATCAAGACAACATCGTAGAAAAGGAAGAGAGTCATTAGATTGTGCAATGGCCCTTCAGGAACTTGAAAGGTTAGGAGTAAAAGAAATAATTACATTTGATGCACATGATCCAAATATTCAAAATGCTATACCATGTTCTTCATTTGATAGTTTTTATGTTACCACAAATATAATTGAATCAATGATGAAAAATGATCAAAATATGTTTAATAATCCAGATAATTATTTAGTAATATCACCAGATGTAGGTGCTATGGATAGAGCAAGATACTATGCAGATATGCTTGGTACTGATGTAGGTATTTGTTATAAACGAAGAGATTTAAGTAAAATTGTTAATGGTAAAAACCCAGTTGTGGCTCATGAATATTTAGGTAAAGATGTATGTGGTAAAAACTTACTTATTGTGGATGATATGATAGCATCAGGTGGGTCTATATTAGACTGCGCTAAAATGATGAAAGAACGTGGTGCTAAAAATATTTCTCTTGCTGCAACATTCTCACTATTTACCGAAGGAAAAGAAAAATTCGAAGAATATTATAATAAAGGTATTATTTCTAAAGTATATTCAACAAATCTTACTTATTTAGACGAAGATATTAAAAACGAGCCTTGGTTCGAAGAGGTTGATTGTTCAGAAAATATCTCTGAAATTATTTATAAATTATATTTAGGTCAAAGTATTTCACCACTTTTAAATGGTAAAGCTAGGGCCACTGAACTTGTAAAAAGTCTAAGAAAGAAAAATTAGCATATAAAAATGTTAATTTTTTTTAAAAATTTTTTATTAACAATATATCACATAAATGTTGCATTATTAAGAAAAATGTCATATGATGATATTAGAAAGTTGGATAGGGATAGCTTAGAATATTTATGACTAATATGCATAACAAATAATAATAAAGTATTTGTTGGTGATAAAATGATGCTAAGAATTGTAAAGGAGTTGGATGCTATGCAAAAAAATTATGATGAGTTAATTTATTATGATCCTAAAAAGTTTCACGAAGCAGAAATGAAAGAGTTAGCTATTGAAGAAAATAATCTTGCTATTGCAAAAGAATTTATTAAAAATGGTGCATCTAAAGAACTTATTTTGAAATCAATAGACATAACTGAGAAAGACTATAATAAGTTAGTTAGTGAAATTCAAAAAGAAACTAAATCAAAGTAGTTTCTTTTCCTTTAATAAAATATAAAATAATGATATAATTTTTTTATGAAAGTATTTAGAAAAATAATATTAATATTACTTACTATCGTTGTGATGTTTTTTCTTTATATCACAATTTCTTTTGCATATCAAAAAATAGTTTTAAAAAAAATTCCTTATGTATTTGGTTATACAAGTTTTATAAATACTGGATCAAGTATGCTACCATATATAAATGTTGGTGATTTAGTAATAGTTAAAAAAGAGGATAGTTATAAAGTTAATGATGTAATCTCCTTTAAAACAAATGAAAATTTTGTCAATACTCATAGAGTTATTTCAATTAAATCTGGTTATTATAAAACTAAAGGTGATAGTAATAAATTTAATGATGGTGAAGAAATTGATAAAAGTAAAGTATTTGGTAAAGTAGTACTTGTTATAAGTAATTTTGGCGCTATTTATGCATTTTTACTTAATAATTATTTATATATTTTTATAGGTATAATAATGCTTTCTTTACTAGTATTTTTAATTCATATATGGAGGAAAAATGAAGGCAGATGTAATAATTGAATATCCAGTTAAATCATTAGATAAAATATTTTCATATATAATTCCAAATAAATTTAAGGATACTTTAAAAGTTGGTATGAAAGTAGTTGTTCCCTTTAACAAAGGAGTTATTAATGGAATAGTTATTGGGATAAACTCTAATAAATGTGATTATGAAATGAAAGAAATTATTTCTATAAATGATAATTTTATTGTAAATGACGAGCAACTTAAAATGGCTTATTATTTAAAAAAAACTACTTTGTGTCCACTTATAAGTGCAATTGAGGTAATGATGCCTCCATCACTTAAAATAAAAAGTGATAATAAAGATTATAAGAAATATGATACATTTATTACTTTAAATAAAGCTAAAAATATTATAAATAAATATATTTTAGAAAATGAAAGATATCAAAATCAAGTAATTATATTAGATAAACTTTTAAATAGTGAATTTATAAATAAAAAAGAAGTAGTAGGTAGTAGTTTAAATACTCTTGTTAAAAAAGGTTTAGTAAAGGAAGTTAAAAAAGAAAAATATCGTATTAATATCGGTGATGAAAAAAGCATACCTGTTACATTAAATGAAGAGCAAACTAAAGCTTTTGAAATAATGAATAAAGGAATAAATTCTTATAATGTATATTTATTTCAGGGGGTTACTGGATGTGGTAAAACTGAAACTTATATGGCTCTTATTGATGAAGTATTAAAAATAGGTAAAACTGTTATTGTACTTGTTCCTGAAATATGTTTAACTACGCAAACTGTTCAAAGATTTTATAAAAGATTTGGATCACTTGTAGCTATTTTCCATAGTGGACTTTCTACTGGCGAAAAGTATGATGAATATATGAAAATATATAAAGGAGAAGTTAAAATAGTTGTAGGAACTCGAAGTAGTATATTTGTACCAATTAAAAACTTAGGTTTAATAATTATTGATGAAGAACATTCAGATAGTTATAAACAAGATAGCTCTCCACGATATGATGCAATTGATGTAGCAAATTTTAGAGCAAAGGAACTTGGGATACCTTTAGTACTTGCTAGTGCAACTCCTAGTCTTGAATCAAAAGCAAGAACTTTAAAAGATGTATATCATCTTGTTACAATTAACAAAAGAGCAAATAATGCACCGCTTCCTAAAACATATTTAATTGATATGAAATATGAAGGAGGAAAATTCTTATCAAAAGAATTAATCTCTAAAATTAGTGATAGGTTAGCAAAAAAAGAGCAAGTAATACTTCTTTTAAACAGGAGAGGTTTTTCTACATTTGTAACTTGTTCAAATTGTGGTTATACATATAAATGTCCAAACTGTGATATAACCTTAACATATCATAAGACAAGTAATAGTTTAAGATGTCATTATTGTTCATATAATATTAAAAAGGATGAAATGTGTCCAAACTGTAATGAAGATGCTCTTAATTATTTAGGCCTTGGTACTCAAAAAGTTGAGGAAGAACTAAAAACTCTTTTCAAAGAGGCAAATATTATTAGAATGGACCAAGATACTACATCAAAAAAAGGTAGTTATCAAAGAATTATTGATGATTTTTCTGCACATAAATATGATATACTTTTAGGTACGCAAATGATTAGTAAAGGCCTTGATTTTTCACTTGTTACTTTAGTGGGTATTATTAATGCTGATACATCCTTAAATATACCAGATTTTAGAGCTAATGAAAAAACATTTTCTCTTTTATATCAAACATCAGGAAGAGCAGGAAGAGGAAATGCTCCTGGAGAAGTTTTAATTCAAACATTTAATCCTGATAATAAAGTTTTAGAGTATGTTAAAAATAATGATTATGAAAGCTTCTTTAAATATGAACTTGATATTCGCCATAAACTTTTTTATCCACCATTTTGCTATATTGCTCATATTATGATAATTAGTAAAAGTTATGAAATTGCTAGTAAAGAATCCAATTTAATAAAGGGTTATTTAAACAAAGAAATTAAAAATAAAATTATTTTAGGACCAACACCTGCGGGTATGTTTAGAATAAATAATTTATATCATTTTGGAATTATTATTAAATATAAAACAATTGATAATCTTTTTGATGTCCTTTCAAATATTGATAAAAAATATGTTTTAAATAAAGATGTTGATGTACAAATTACTATTAATCCCTCAAGGTTTTAAGTGCTTCGGCGCTTTTTTTATTTTGGTGGTAAAAGTTGGGGTAAAAAAATAAAACTTTCCTTAAAATAAGGAAAGTTATTATATATTTGGTTACCCAGATAGGATTCGAACCCATGGAATGTCAGGACCAGAACCTGATGCCTTACCGCTTGGCTACTGGGTAATTACTTAATTACTATATCATAAATTCTATTTAAATTAAAGTAGTAAAATAAAATAAAATGTGATATTATATGTTTGTGATGAAATATGAAAAAAGTTGTTATTGGATTAAGTGGAGGAGTAGATAGTGCAGTAGGTGCTTATTTACTTAAAAAGGAAGGCTACGAAGTAGTAGGTCTTTTTATGCGTAACTGGGATAGTAATATTAATAATGATATATTAGGAAATCCTAATGATACAAATGATATTTGTCCACAGGAAAAAGATTATAATGATGCTAAAAAAGTATGTGAATTTTTAGGTATAGAGCTTCATAGAATAGATTTTATTAAAGAGTATTGGGACTATGTATTTACCTATTTTTTAGAGGAATTAAAAAAAGGTAGAACACCTAATCCAGATATGCTTTGTAATAAATATATTAAATTTGATTTATTTGTAAAAGAAGCAAGACGACTTGGAGCAGATTATATAGCAACAGGTCATTATGCTAGAATAAATGGTAATAAACTTTTAAGAGCAAAAGATTTAAATAAAGATCAAACTTATTTTTTAGCGGATGTAAATGTAAATAATTTTAAAGATGTACTTTTTCCAATTGGAGATTATACAAAACCTGAAATAAGACAAATTGCTAAAGAAGTAGGAATTCCTGTATTTGATAAAAAAGATTCTACTGGAATATGTTTTATAGGAGAAAGAAACTTTCAAAAATTTATGGCAAACTATTTAAAACCTAATCCTGGTGATATTATTAATGTAGAAACAGGTGAAAAGATAGGCACACATATGGGACTTATGAATTATACAATAGGTCAAAGAAAAAATGTTGGACTTTCTGGTGATGAACAAAGACATTATGTATGTGGTAAAGATACAAAGAAAAATATATTATATGTTGCTTTTGGTGAAAGTGAGTATTTATATTCAGATGAATGTACTGTAGATAATGTAAACTTTATTTCTAGTAAAAGACCTTCATTTTGTACTTGTAAATTCCGTTATAGGGGAGAAGATCATCCATGCGCTTTAGAATATCTTGAAAATAATAAAATAAGAGTCATTTATAAAGGTAAAGCCAAAAGTGTAACACCAGGTCAAGCGTGTGTATTTTATGATGGAGAAGAGTGTCTTGGATGTGGCTTTATTGATGAAGTTTTCAAAGATGGTGAAAAACTTTGGTATTTAAATTAAGAGCATTTGCTCTTTTTTTATGAAAAACTATGGTACAAAATAAAAAATTATGATATTATATTTTTAGAGTAAAATAATAAGAGGTTAGATATGAAAAATATATTTAAAAATATTAAAAATTATTTTAAAGATAATAAAACAAAAAGTATTACAATATTAATAATTTTAATATTAACAATTGTTTCTAGTATTACTTTAATAGCATATTCATTTTATCAAAATAAAAGTAGAAAACTTATAATATCTGGTATAGCTTCTTTAGATTCAGCAGATGTATCAATAAAAGTATATAGAGAAAATAAAAATGAAAATGGTGTTGGAATAAATACTTATTCATTATCATATTATGTTCCAAGTAGTGCATCATATAATTATGTAAGTTCAAAGACAGTATGTGGCACAGGAATAACAATAACTAAATATGAAAATCAAAAGTTTTATGTAGATGCGACTAAAAAAGGAAAATGTAAAGTATATTTTGATGCTATAGATGGTTATATTGATGATTATGAAGTAAATCTTTTTGTTCAAAATGAAGTAGGTAATACTAATGATAATAATTATAATAAAATGGGTCAGTTACCACTTTATGAAACAGGATATTATTATACGATAAATACAAGTAAAACAAGTTGTACTAATGGTGCAACAGTAAGCATTGAAGGAAGAAATATAGTAGTACTTGCAACTAAAAAATCAGTATGTAATGTTTATGCTGATAAAAATAGTGATAGTGTTGGCCCAACGGTAAGTAATTTATCTGTTGATGGTAAAGCAGTAACATTTACTGCTTCGGATAATATTGGTCTTGCAATGTATGGCCTTAGTTCATCTAACACTATAGCACCTGATGATTGGTATTATTTTAGTGGAACAAGTCAATCAACAACTTTTGAATATGCTACTGAAGGAACATATTATTTATGGGTTAAAGATACTGCAGGAAATAATGCTATTTCTGAAGCAATAACTATAACACTTGATGCTGCTGCTCCAACTGTTGGAAATATTGATGCTTATACTAAAAATGCTGTAATTGCACTTTCTGATGATAATAATTTAGCAGGTTATGCAGTTACAACAACCTCAACTACACCTACAAGTTGGACTGCTGTTTCTGGAAAAACTGCAAGTGTAACATATCCTACTACAGCAAATGGTACTTATTATGTACACGTAAAAGATGCCGCAGGTAAAACATCAAGTAAATCGTTTGATATGGGTTGTGCAGCCGCAACTGTTACAAGTTTTGATTACACAGGTGCAGTTCAAAATTTTACTACAGTGTGTCGTGGAAAACATACTCTATCTGTTTGGGGTGCTCAAGGTGGAAATACCGGTGGAAAAGGTGGTTATTCAACAGGAGTAGTTAATTTGAATGAAAATATGAAATTATATATTTATGTAGGTGGTCAAGGTTCAAAAGGTTCGACTGGAGGATTTAATGGTGGTGGTACTACTGGTTCTGGTGGTGGAACAGGTGGAGGTGCTTCTGACATAAGAATAGGAACTGATTCATTATATGCAAGAGTAATTGTTGCTGGTGGCGGTGGTGGAAAAGGACAAGATAGCTGTGCTGCTGGTGGAATTGGCGGAGGAACAACAGGTGGTGGTTCTGCAAGTCAAAGTAGTTGTGGTACTCAGGCCGGCGGTGGAACTCAAACTGCTGGAGGTGCTAAAGGAATATATAGTGGCACATCTGGAGCTAATACAGGTACATTTGGTAAAGGTGGAAATGCAAGTGACGGAAATTATGATGGCGGCGGCGGCGGCGGTGGCTGGTTCGGCGGTGGAGCTGGAGCTTCAGCAGGCTGGTCAAACGGCGGTGGCGGTG